>Ga0209062_1000882_pt1 | contig 67411 bp, 61 predicted proteins | sample Coa_R2_2_FD_187158 | JGI IMG/M metagenome (GOLD analysis project Ga0209062, IMG submission 187158) | Surface soil microbial communities from Centralia Pennsylvania, which are recovering from an underground coalmine fire - Coalmine... | ecosystem: Environmental > Terrestrial > Soil > Unclassified... | reverse complement strand
CTCATCCGAGCCGCGCATCACAACAACTCCCGCAAGCTACCGAGATCAGTGAATCATCTTCTTCGGTCCGATACGACGACTTCTTCAACAACCTGCTAGTGCGCCAGCTCCTCGACCGTCGCGACCAGGCGGGCGATGTCGGCCGGTGTGCTGAGGCGATGGTCGCCGCCTTTGACGAAGGTCGTGATCACCTCCGGCGCCTCGAGATGCTCCGCGATCTGCAGCGAATATTCCCACGGCACGTCGGGGTCGCGCTGGCCGTGCAGCAGGCGCACCGGACAGGGCAGCGCGAGCTTCTTGTCGAGCACCAGGTGGTTGCGACCCTCCTCGATCAGCTTCCAGGTGAAGACCGACGGCTCGGGGGAGTATTGCGACGGCCGCTCGAGCCGGCCCTCGCGCTGCAGGGTCGCGCGGTCCTCGGCCGACAGGCTCCTGAGCAGCATGCGCTCGGTGAAGTCGGGGGCGGCCGCGATCAGCACCAGACCCGCCAGCCGCGAGGACCGCTGCAGCGCCACCAGCAGCGACAGCCAGCCGCCCATGCTCGAGCCCACCAGCACGAGCGGCCCGGTGGTCTTCGCGTCGATCACCGCCAGTGAATCGTCGAGCCAGCGGCCGATCGTGCCGTCCTCGAAGCGGCCCGACGACTGGCCGTGGCCGAGATAGTCGAACCGCAGGTAGGACCGGCCGGTGAGCCGCGCCCAGGCTTCCAGCGCCATCGCCTTGGTGCCGGTCATATCCGAGCGGAAGCCGCCCAGGAATACCACTGTGGGTTCGCGGCCTTCGGTCCGTGCAAAGGCCACGGTGTTGCCATCGGGGCGCTGCAGCCGCTCGACCCTGTTTCCGTTGTCCATGGCGTGTTACGTGCCATAGCCGTGTCGCCTCCGCATCTGCTTCAGATCGTGCCGTCGCTCGACGGCGGCAGCCTGTCCCGCACCACCCTAGATGCCGCGCAGGCCGCGATCGCCGCCGGCGGCAGTGCCACGGTCGCTTCGGCCGGCGGCATGCTGATGCCGCAGCTGCTGCGGGCGCATGCCAGGCACGTCGACTTCTCCTGTGATGGCCATCCCCTGTGGGCGCGCCTCGCCCTGCCGGCACGGCTGTTCGGCGAGGTGCGCGACCACGGCATCGACATCGTGCAGACCCGCACGCCGCTCACGACCTGGATCGGCCGCGCGGTGGCGCGGCGGCTCAAGGCCCGGTGCGTCGCCACCCTGCACGCGCCGTTCGTCGGCACTACGCGGATCGAGCACCTGGTGGAGCAGCGACAGGCGCATGCCGACGCGCTGGTCGCGGTGTCGGACTACATCGCCCGGAATGCGATCGCCCACATGCCGGTGCTCGCCGAGCGGATCGAGACCATCCGTCCCGGCATCAATCTCGATCGCTTCGATCCGGCGGCGGTGCGCGCCGATCGGTTGATCAAGCTTTCGAAAGAGCTGGGCGTGCCCGACGGCGCGCATGTGGTGATCTGCGCCGCGCGCGACGAGCCCGGCCGGCTCACCCTGATCCAGGCGATCAAGCAACTCGACCGCGACGACGTGTTCTGCCTGCTGCTGGGATCGAGCGACACCAAAACGCCGTTCGAGAAGGAGCTCGAGCGCCAGATCGTGCAGGCCGACCTCCTGGGCAAGGTGCAGATCGGCCCGCATGTCGAGGACATGCCGGCGGCCTACATGCTGGCCGACGTCGTGGTTGCCACCGGGGGAACGCGCCGCGGCTTCAGCCGGACGCTGGTCGAGGCGCAGGCGATGGGCCGGCCGGTCGTAGCCGAGGAAGGCGGTGGGGCCGCCGAGTCGGTCCGGCCCGGCGTCACCGGCTGGCTCGCCGGCCTCGCCGACTCGACCTCACTTGCGCAGGCGATCAATACGGCGGTCTCGCTGCCGCCGGAGCGGCGTGCCGAGCTGGCCCGCACCGCGCAGGACCATGTGCGCAAGCACTACTCGCTGAAGCAGAGCAACGAGCGGCTGATGCGGCTCTACGAACGATTGGCGGAGCCCACATGATGAAGCCTCTCATCGCCCTCGCGCCATTCGCGCTGACCGCAACGCCGGCCTGGGCGCAGCTCTCGGGACCGCTGGCCGGTGGGCCCACCGGCCAGTTCCTCGGCCCGCCCCCGGGCAACGTTGCACGGTGGGCTTCGACCGGAACGTCTGGATCGGCCAGTTCGCTCAGGCCGACGACGTCGACTTCCCCCAGCACGGCCATTTCCGGCTGGAGTATCGCGACGAGCGAACCCTGACCGGCTCCTACCGGCCGGACGGGACGGCCGTTCCGCTGGGCCGGCATGCGATCGTGAGCCCGCGACTTGACTGAAATGCCTGTGATCTCTATCTCCGATCGCATGGACCGGATGTTTTTCCCCGTCCCGACGTCACTGACCACCGTTCGAACTTGATTCGGCCGGGCGCGCGCCTTCGTGCCGCCTCCCGGCCCGCGGCTGCCGGCGCTTTGCGTCGGCCGCAGCCTCCTGTTCGCATTCTTCTTTCTCGGTGGTAGCCATGATCAACATTTCCTTGCCGGACGGGTCGGTCCGGCACTTCGACAAGCCGGTGAGCGGCGCTGACATCGCCGCCTCGATCGGGCCGGGCCTTGCCAAGGCCGCCCTCGCGGTGAAGGTCGACGGCAAGCTCAAGGATCTCTCCGCGGTGGTCGACCACGACGCCAGGATCGGCATCGTGACGTCGAAGGATCCGGAGGCGCTCGAGCTCTTGCGGCACGATGCGGCGCACGTGCTCGCCCAGGCGGTGCAGGAGCTCTATCCCGGCACGCAGATCACGTTCGGTCCGGCGACGGAGGACGGCTTCTATTACGACTTCGTGCGTGAGCAGCCGTTCACGCCCGAGGACTTCGCGAAGATCGAGCAGCGGATGGCGGAGATCGTCGACCGCAACCTACCGATCGAGCGCGAGGTCTGGGATCGCGCGAAGATCAAACAGTATTTCGTCGACCATGGCGAGAAGTTCAAAGCCGAATGGGCCGACGAGCTGCCGAAGGGCGAGGAGATCTCGGTCTACAAACAGGGCGACTGGCTCGACATGTGCCTCGGCCCGCATCTCCCCTCGACGGGCAAATTGGGTAAGGCGTTCAAATTGACGAAGGTGTCGGGCGCCTACTGGCGCGGCGACGCGAAGAACGCCCAGCTCCAGCGCGTCTACGGCACGGTGTTCTTCTCCGACAAGGAGCTCAAGGCGTACCTCCATCGCATCGAGGAGGCCGAGAAGCGCGACCATCGCCGCATCGGCAAGGAGATGGGTCTCTTCCATCAGCAGGAAGAGGCGGCCGGCATGGTGTTCTGGCATCCCAAGGGCTGGACGCTGTGGCGCACGATCGAGGGCTATCTCCGGCGCAAGCTCGAGGCCGGCGGCTATGTCGAGGTGAAGACGCCGCAGCTGGTCGACCGCAAGCTGTGGGAGGAGTCGGGCCACTGGGAGAAGTTCCGCGCGAACATGTATCTCAGCGAGAACGAGGAAGGGCTCAAGGAGTTCATCGCCGACGAGCACCAGCGCATCTTCGCGCTGAAGCCGATGAACTGCCCGTGCCACGTGCAGATCTTCAACCAGGGTCTGCGCAGCTACCGCGAGCTGCCGCTCCGCATGGCCGAGATGGGATCGTGCCACCGCTTCGAGCCGTCGGGCGCGCTGCACGGCATCATGCGCGTGCGCAACTTCACGCAGGACGATGCCCACATCTTCTGCAGTGAGGACATGATCGAGGCCGAGACGATCCGCTTCTGCGAGCTGCTCGGCTCGATCTATCGCGACCTGGGTTTCCCGGACTACTTCGTGAAGTTCTCCGACCGCCCGCCGGTGCGTGCGGGATCGGACGCGGTGTGGGACCAGGCCGAGGGCGCGCTCAAGTCGGCGTCCAAGGCGGCCGGCCTCGACCTGATCCTCAATCCCGGGGAGGGCGCGTTCTACGGGCCCAAGCTCGAGTTCGTGCTGCGCGACGCGATCGGCCGCGACTGGCAGTGCGGCACGCTCCAGGTCGATTTCGTGATGCCGGAGCGGCTGGGCGCGGAGTACGTGGCCGAGGACGGCACGCGCAAGCGGCCGGTCATGCTTCATCGCGCGATCTTCGGCAGCTTCGAGCGCATGATCGGCATTCTCATCGAGCACTATGCCGGCCGCTTCCCGCTCTGGATGGCGCCGACGCAAGCGGTGGTGGCCACGATCGTCAGCGACGCCGACAGCTATGCCGAGGAGGCCGCTGCGAAACTGCGGGCCGCCGGCATGCGGGTCGAGGTCGACAGGAGCAACCAGAAGATCAACTACAAGGTCCGCGAGCACTCGCTGGCCCACGTGCCGCTGATCCTGGCGGTCGGCCGGCGCGACATGGAGAACAAGACGGTCGCGATCCGACGGTTGGGCTCGGAAAAGCAGGAGGTCCTTGAATTGGGGGCCGCCGTCACTACACTTTCAAGGGAGGCCCAGCCGCCCTTCTAGGGCGGTTGCGGCCTCGTTTTCCGCCCCGAAAGGGGTATCAACGAGGGAGAAGTTAGCCATAGCACGTCCTGCTCAACAAAGCGCGCCGACCCGCGACGGTCCGCGCGTGAACGGCGAGATCAGAGCGCCGCAAGTCCGACTGATCGACGAGAACGGCGACATGGTCGGCGTCGTCAGTGCCCGCGAAGCGTTGGAGATGGCCGAGGAGGCCAGCCTCGATCTCATCGAGATTTCGCCCAACGCCGTTCCGCCGGTTTGCAAGATCTCCGATTACGGCAAGTACAAGTACGAGGCGCAGAAGAAGGCGCACGAGGCCCGGAAGCACCAGAAGGTGATCGAGGTCAAGGAGATCAAGATGCGCCCGAACATCGACGACCACGACTACGAAGTGAAGATGAAGGCGATGAAGCGCTTCATCGAGGAAGGCGACAAGGTGAAGGTCACCCTGCGCTTCCGCGGCCGCGAGATGGTTCATTCGGAGCTCGGCCTGCAGGTCCTCAACCGCGTGCGCGGCGAGATGGATCCGCTCACCAAGATCGAATCGATGCCGCGCATGGAAGGCCGCCAGATGGTCATGGTGCTGGCGCCGAAGTGACGCCGGCACCGTTCGGTCCCTCCTCACCCGCCGCCTCGGTCAGGCCCTCGTAGTCGAGGATCTCGACGAGGTTGCGGCGCGAGCGGATGACCTTCCGCGCCTCGAGCATGTGCAGCGCGACCGTCACGCCCGATCGCCGCACCGCCAGCAGCCTGGCAAGCGCCTCGTGCGTGAGCGCAAGCTGCGGCGTACCGAGCCGCAGCGATGCCAGCAGCAGGCGCCGGGCGAGCCGCTGCTCGATCGTGCTGCTGCCGATCGACACCACACTGTCCGACATCTGGCGAACGAAGGCGTGCACCGCCGCGAGCAGCTGCGCGCGCAGCGCCACGTGCTGCTCGAGCAGCGGCATCAGCGCGCCGGCTGACGCACGCCACGCCGTGCCCGCGACCTGCATCACGCTCTCCAGACCCGGGCTCTGGGCGGGCCCGAGCAGCAGTGTCCCGCCGGCGATGCCCTCGCGGCCGACCAGCGCCACCTCGACCGCCTTGCCGCGCGCATTGCGCGCCGAGACCGACACCAGGCCGGTGACCGGAAAGTAGACCCAGTCGACCTTGCCGTCGGCTGCGCTCAGCGTTTCGCCCGCCTTCAGGGAGACGTGCTCGAGATGCGGCTGGAGCGCGCGCAAGGCGTCCGGCGCGAGCCGCTCGAGCACCTGATTGCCGCGTTCGCCTTCGGCAGAGGGTCGAGCGAGATCCGCCAGCGCGCGCCCGAACTCGCGATCGTCGACCGGCTTCTTGAGCAGCATGAAGGGGATGTCGCGCTTGCGCAGCTGCTCGCACAGCGGCGAGCTGGTGTCGCCGTGCAGGTCGCTGTCGATCACCGCGCCGTCGAGTGCGTTGTCGCGCACGAACTCGAGGCCCTTGTCGACATGCTCGACCATTCCCGCAACGTCGCAGCCATGCCGCACGATCATGTCGCAGACCGCGAGGGCCGTGGGATAGCTCTCTTCGACAACCAGGATGCGGGGCCGGGATTGCATCATCGGGATCTCCTCCTGTGGTGTCGACACGCCCCCGAATGAACGCCCGCACGTCACAAAGGAAACACACCGCGACAAAGAGTCGGTCACGGCATGTAAGACCCTCCGTTCACATGTAAAACCTGCCCTGTGACCGCGCTGGCCTCGTCGGAGGCGAGAAAAACCGCCGTTCGCGCGACCTGATCGGGCGTCAGCAGCTTGCCGCCGAGCGGAATCGAGCTGCGTGCCATCTCGATCAGCTCGGCGTCGGTGTTTCCATAACGCGGTTGCGCCGTGTCCGTCGTGCCGGGGGCGATGGCGTTGACGCGAATGTCATGCGGCGCGAGCTCGAGCGCCATGGCGCGGGTCATGGAGACGACTCCGCCCTTGCTGGCGCTGTAGTGCACACCGCGCACCGCGCCCCGGATCGCCTGAGAGGAGAGATTGATGATCGCGCCCGGGCGGCCCATGGCGACCAGCTTTCGCGCAACTGCCTGGGCGGCGAAGAACCCGCCCTTGAGATTGATGTCGAGTACAAAGTCCCAGTCGCTCTCGCGCATTTCCAGGAATTTCACGCGCGGATAGACGCCGGCATTGTTGACCAGGATGTCGATCGTGCCGAGCTGTTGCTCAGCCGCTGCAATCATCGACTCGATCTCGGCCAGCCTGCCGACATCGGCCTTGATCAGCACCGCGCGACGCCCCTTGTCGCGCACGCCTTTGGCGACCGCCTCGGCGTCGGCCTGGTTGTCGAGCCAGTTGATCGCGACGTCGGCGCCCTCGCCCGCCAGCGCCAGCGCGATGGCCGCCCCGATGCCCTGCTGCGCCCCGGTGACCAGAGCGACCTTACCGTGCAACTTCATGGAAACTCCCCTATCTGCCTATGCTTGCTTGCCCGCGGGGGCATCGCTATAAGCCCCGTTCCTTCGGCGGTCTGGCCCAAAGGGCATTGCCTCGATCGCCTAACGTAACCCTTTGAAAAGGAAAGAAAATGCCCAAGATGAAGACCAAGAGCGGGGCCAAGAAGCGTTTTCGCTTCACGGGCACCGGCAAAGTGAAGCATGGCGTGGTCGGAAAGCGCCACGGCATGACCAAGCGGGGCAACCGGTTCCTGCGCCAGGCCACCGGCATGGCGATCGTCTCCGAGCCCGACACGCGCATCATCAAGCGCAACTTTTTCCCGTACGAGAGGTAATCCGCCATGGCACGCGTCAAGCGGGGCGTGGCTGCACACGCTCGTCACAAGAAGGTCCTGAAGCTCGCCAAGGGCTATCGCGGCCGCGCCAAGGTCGCGTTCCGCGTCGGCATCGAGAAGGTCGAGAAGGGCCTGCAGTACGCCTACCGCGATCGCCGCAACAAGAAGCGGGCGTTCCGCGGGCTTTGGATCCAGCGGATCAACGCGGCGGTCCGCGAGCACGGCATGACCTACTCGCAGTTCATGAACGGCATCCTCAAGGCCGGCGTCGAAGTCGACCGCAAGGTGATGGCCGATCTCGCCGCGCGCGAGCCGGCAGCGTTTAAGGCCCTGGTCGATCAGGCCCAGGCCGCCCTCAAGTAATTCTCGACGCCGCAAGGCGTCCGGAGTCGAAGTCCAAGAGGGAGCCTGGCCACAGGCTCCCTCTTTTCGTCTTGGAGTCGGAGAGAACGAGAGATGGATGATCTTTCGACCATACGCAGCGAGGCGCTGAGCGCTGTCGAAAGCGCGGCCGATCTCGGCGCGCTCGACGCCGTGCGCGTTGCCGCCCTCGGCAAGAAGGGCAGCGTGACCGGCCTGATGAAGACCCTCGGGACGCTGGCGCCCGAGCAGCGCAAGGAGTTCGGCTCGCGTGTGAACCAGCTCAAGGCCGAGATCGAGGCCGCGCTGGAAGCGCGCAAGTCGACGCTCGGCGCGGCCGCGCTCGCGGCGAAGCTCGCGAGCGAGCGGGTCGACGTCACCCTGCCGGTGCGGCCCGAGACGCGCGGCACCTTGCATCCGATCGGCCAGGTGATGGACGAGCTCGCCGAGATCTTCGGCGAGATGGGCTTCACCTGGGCCGAAGGTCCGGACATCGAGGACGACTGGCACAACTTCACCGCGCTCAACATCCCGCCCGACCATCCGGCGCGGCAGATGCAGGACACGTTCTACCTGCCGTCGCGCGCCGACGGCACGCCGATGGTGCTGCGCACGCACACCTCGCCGGTGCAGGCGCGCACCATGCTCGACAAGGACGTGCAGAAGATGCTGGCCGACGGCGGGTCGCTGCGCATCATCGTGCCTGGCCGCACTTTCCGCATCGACAACGACGCCACCCACACGCCGATGTTCCACCAGGTCGAAGGCCTGGTGATCGACCGTTCGACCCACATGGGCCATCTCAAGGGCTGCCTGCACGATTTCTGCCGGGCCTTCTTCGAGGTCGACGTGCTGCCCATCCGCTTCCGCCCCTCCTACTTCCCGTTCACCGAGCCGTCGGCCGAGGTCGACATCGGCTGCTCGTGGAAGGGCGGCGAGCTGCAGATCGGCGCCGGCGATTCGTGGCTCGAGATCCTGGGCTCCGGCATGGTCCATCCCAACGTGATCGCCAATTGCGGGCTCGATCCCGCCGTGTATCAGGGCTTCGCCTTCGGCATGGGCATCGATCGCATCGCCATGCTGAAGTACGGCATCCCCGACCTGCGCGACTTCTTCGGCTCCGATCTCCGGTGGTTGCGCCATTACGGCTTCTCCGTGCTGGAGGGCGTGCGATGAAATTCACGCTGTCCTGGCTGAAGGAGCATCTCGATACCGATGCGTCGCTCACCGAGGTGCGCGACGCGCTGACCATGCTCGGCCTCGAGGTCGAGGCCATCGAGAATGCCGCCGAAACCTTCAAGGGCTTCGTCGTCGGCTACGTGGTCGAGGCGATCCAGCATCCCAACGCCGACCGGCTGCGCGTCTGCAAGGTCGATACCGGCGCCGGCGTGATCCAGGTCGTATGCGGCGCGCCCAATGCACGGACCGGCATGAAGGGCGTGTTCGCTCCGGCCGGCAGCTACATTCCCGGCACCGATCTGCACCTCAAGGCGAGCAAGATCCGCGGCCAGGACAGCAACGGCATGCTGTGCTCGATGCGTGAGCTGCAGCTCAGCGACGACCATACGGGCATCATCGACCTGCCGGCGGATACGAAGGTCGGCATGCCGGCGGCCGAGGCACTCGGCCTCGACGATCCAGTGATCGAGATCAAGGTCACGCCGAACCGCGGCGATTGCCTCGGCGTGCACGGCATCGCCCGCGATCTCGCCGCGGCCGGAATCGGCACGCTCAAGCCGTTCAAGGCGGAGCGGATCAAGGGCAGCTACGCCAGCCCGATCCAGTGGACGCACGGCTACGAGGCCCAGCCCGACAGCCCCTGCCCGATCGTGGTCGGCCGCCACTTCCGCGGCGTGAAGAACGGTCCTTCGCCCGACTGGCTGCAGCGCCGGTTGAAGGCCATCGGGCTGCGGCCCATCTCGACGCTGGTGGACATCACCAACCTGGTGACCTTCGACCTCAACCGCCCCTTGCACGTGTTCGATGCCAGGAAGCTTTCGGGCAACCTCGTCATGCGCCAGGCGCGCGAGGGCGAGACGATCCTCGCGCTCGACGGCAAGACCTACACGCTCGATCCCTCCGTGGCGGTGATCGCCGACAGCAAGGCGCCGCACGGCATCGGCGGCGTGATGGGCGGCGAGGACACCGGCGTGCAGGCTGACACCACCGAGGTGTTCCTCGAGGTCGCCTACTTCACACCGATGAACGTCGCCTCGACCGGCCGCAAGCTCGGCATCCAGTCCGACGCCCGCTACCGCTTCGAGCGCGGCATCGATCCGCAGTCGGTCGAATGGGGCACCGACGTCGCCACCCGCCTGATCCTCGACCTGTGCGGCGGCGAGGCGAGCGAGATCACCAAGAGCGGCGTGATGCCGAACTGGCAGCGCAGCTACACCCTCCGTACCGACCGCGTGAAGAACCTGACCGCGATCGACGTGCCGGCAGACCGCACGGTCGACATCCTGACCAAGCTCGGCTTCGGCGTGAGCGGTACTGGGCCGTGGAGCGTCGCGGTGCCGTCGTGGCGTCCTGATGTGATCGGCGAAGCCGACCTCGTCGAGGAGGTGACGCGCGTGCACGGCTTCGACAACATCCCGACCACCTCCCTGCCGCGGCTGTCGGCGATCTCCAAGCCGGTGCGCACGCCGCTGCAGCGCCGCGTGCCGCAGGCGCGCAAGGCGCTCGCCGCGCGCGGCATGAGCGAGGCCGTCACCTGGTCCTTCATGGCGCGTGCCAAGGCCGAACGCTTCGGCGCGCAGCAGAAGACGGAGCTCAGGCTGCTGAACTCGATCGACGCGACGCTGGACACCATGCGGCCCTCGATCCTGCCCAACCTGATCGACGCCGCCGCGCGCAACGAGGCCCGCGGCCTCAGCGATCCGGCGCTGTTCGAGGTCGGCCCGCAATACAAGGACGCCTCGCCGACCGGCCAGGCGCGCGTCGCGGCTGGCGTGCGCCACAACATGGCGGTGCCGCGCAACTGGGAAGGCCCGAGTCGCACCGTCGACGTCTTCGACGCCAAGGCCGATGCGCTCGCGGTGCTGGCCGCGATCGGCGCGCCCGACAATCTCAGCGCCAGCACCGGCGCGCCGGACTGGTACCACCCCGGCCGGTCGGGCGTGATCAAGCTCGGCGACCGCACGATGGCCTATTTCGGCGAGCTGCATCCCGAGATCGTCGCCGAAGCCGACCTCAAGGGTCCGGTCGCCGCCTTCGAGGTGTTCCTCGAGGCGCCGCCGCTGCCCAAGCAGAAGGCCACCAAGGCGCGGTCCAAGCTCACTCTGTCGCCGTTCCAGCCGGTCGAGCGGGACTTCGCCTTCCTGGTCGATGCCGCGGTCGAGGCCGAGAAGCTGGTGCGCGCCGCCCGCAACGCCGACAAGGCCCTGATCGCCGGCGCCCGGGTGTTCGACGTCTATGCCGGCAAGGGCGTGCCCGACGGCCAGAAGTCGCTCGCGATCGCCGTCACTCTGCAACCGATGGAGCGTACGCTCACGGACGCCGAGATCGAGGCGGTTTCGAACAAGATCGTCGCTGCCGTTTCGAAAGCGACCGGAGCTACATTGCGTGGGTAGCTCACCCCCTCCTTGCCCTCCCCCTGAGGGGGAGGGTTCATGACTCCCTTCCCCGCAGGGGGAAGGTCGGGGTGGGGGTAGGCTCCAAAAGAGTAGGAAATGACCGACCTGTCGTTGATCCGCAATTTCTCGATCATCGCCCATATCGACCACGGCAAGAGCACGCTGGCCGACCGGCTGCTGCTGCGCTGCGGAGCGGTGACCGAGCGCGAGTTCCACGACCAGATGCTCGATTCGATGGACATCGAGCGCGAGCGCGGCATCACCATCAAGGCGCAGACCGTGCGCCTCAACTATCCGGCGCAGGACGGCAAGACCTACGTCCTGAACCTGATGGACACGCCGGGCCATGTCGACTTCGCCTACGAGGTCAGCCGCTCGCTCGCCGCCTGCGAGGGCTCGCTGCTGGTGGTCGACGCCAGCCAGGGCGTCGAGGCGCAGACGCTCGCCAACGCCTATCACGCGATCGACGCCAACCACGAGATCATCCCGGTCCTCAACAAGATCGACCTGCCGTCGGCCGATCCCGAGCGCGTGAGCAAGGAGATCGAGGACGTGGTCGGCATCGACACGTCCGAGGCGATCAAGGTCTCGGCCAAGACCGGCATCGGCATCGACGACCTGCTCGAGGCGATGGTCAAGCGCCTGCCGCCGCCGAAGGGCGACCGCGATGCGCCGCTCAAGGCGCTGCTGGTCGACAGCTGGTACGACCCTTACCTCGGCGTCGTGACTCTTGTTCGCGTGCAGGACGGGGTGCTGAAGAAGGGCATGCGCATCCGCATGATGGCGGTCGGCGCGGCGTACGACCTCGACAAGGTCGGCATCTTCGCGCCCAAGCCGACCGACGTAGCGGAACTTGGGCCGGGGGAGATCGGCTTCATCATCGCCGGCATCAAGACCATCGCCGACTGCAAGGTGGGCGACACGATCACCGACGACAAGAAGCCGGCGGCGGCGATGCTGGCCGGCTTCAAGCCCAGCGTGCCCGTGGTGTTCTGCGGCATGTTCCCGGCCGACGCCGCCGAGTTCGAGACGCTGCGCGAATCGCTCGGCAAGCTCCGGCTGAACGACGCCTCGTTCCACTTCGAGCCCGAGACCAGCGCGGCGCTGGGCTTCGGCTTCCGCTGCGGCTTCCTCGGCCTGCTGCACCTCGAGATCATCCAGGAGCGGCTGGAGCGCGAGTTCAACCTCGACCTCGTCACCACCGCGCCCTCGGTCGTCTACAAGGTGAAGATGACCGACGGCTCGGAGATCGAACTGCACAACCCGGCCGACTATCCCGATCCGATGAAGATCGAATCGATGCAGGAGCCGTGGATCAAGGCGACCATCATCACGCCGGACGAGCATCTCGGCGCCGTGCTGACGCTCTGCCAGGAGCGACGCGGCCAGCAGATCGAGCTGACCTACGCCGGCACGCGCGCGATGGCGATCTACAAGCTGCCGCTCAACGAGGTGGTGTTCGACTTCTACGACCGGCTGAAGTCGGTGACGCGCGGCTATGCCAGCTTCGACTACGAGATGGCGGGCTACGAGGAGAGCGAGCTGGTGAAGCTTTCGATCCTGGTCAACTCCGAGCCGGTCGATGCGCTCAGCATGATCGTGCACAAGGCCGCCGCCGAGAGCCGTGGCCGCGCGCTGTGCGAGCGGCTCAAGGACCTGATCCCGCGCCAACTGTTCAAGATCGCCATCCAGGCGGCGATCGGCGGCCGCGTGATCGCGCGCGAGACGATCAGCGCCCTGCGCAAGGACGTGCTGGCGAAGTGCTACGGCGGCGACATCAGCCGCAAGAAGAAGCTTCTCGAGAAGCAAAAGAAGGGCAAGAAGCGCATGCGCCAGGTCGGCGACGTGGAGATCCCACAGTCGGCCTTCATCGCCGCGCTGAAGATGGACAGCCGTTAAGCCGTTTTTGGCGGGGTTCGCCAAAAACGGTGAAAACGGTGAAAACCGTCGCGCGGGGATGTGTGCGTGGACGTAGGCGTGCATGTGCATGGCGACACGCAAGATAAGCATGCTCGCGTTGAACACCTATTATGGGCATTGGCCCGCGCGAAAAGCCGCTACAAACGTGGCGAAAATGGCGTTCCAATGCCCATCGAGAGGTCCGCTGGGACCGCGCCACTGCATGGCGCTCACGCCTCGATCGCGAAAAACCCAGCAATCACGCGAATCAGCCGCCAACGATTTCTTTCTCGTTGGAAAGAAATCATCGGACCGCGGGCCTCCAGGCCCGCCTCATGAATCATGAGCGCACCTGGAGGTCCGCGGTCCTATGAGAAGAGCGCCGCGGAGTGGCGCGGTCCCGGCGTCAGATGACCTTCCGCACGACGTGGCTGCGATTGAAGGTGTAGGGGCGAACTTCCTTGGGCCAGCGGCCCTTTTCCCCGGCTTCCGCCCATTCCTTGCTGAGCAGGACATCGGGGCTGTCGAGCTCGTACATCGCGACGTAGTGCGCCATGCCCGCGCCGTCGAGCGTCTTGCGCTCGCCCCCGATGTTGAAGGCGGCGGGCTCGGTCTTCATCCGGGTGATCGCGCCGACACCCGGCACCTTGCCGAGCAGCGGCACGTGCTCCTTGTCGTAGACCTCGTTGAACAAGGCTTCCTTGTCCTTCTGGACGTCCATGCTGACGATGAACAGGTACTTCTTGGCGATCGGCATGTCGTTCTCCTGGGTAATCAGACGCCGCCGGTGACGTCGATCGTCAGTCCGGTGACGAAATCGGCGTCGGCGGAGGCGAGGAAGCAGATCACCCGCGCCTGGTCCTCGGGCAGCGCGACGCGGCGCAGCGGGGTGCGCTCGATCTCCTCGGCCTGGGCGGCTTGCGAGCGCTTTTCCCAGTGCGGCCGGATACGCTCGGTCAGCGTGACGCTGGGCGCGATCGCGTTGACGTTGATGTTGTCGGGCCCCAGCTCGTGGGCGAGCTTGCGGGTGAAGGCGATGATGCCGCCCTTGGCCGCCGCATAGGCGCTCGAGCTGTTGACGCTGAGACCGCGGCCCGCGATCGAGGCGAGATTGACGATCTTGCCCGAACGCTGCCGCCGCATCTGCGGAATCACCGCATGCGTCACCAGAAACGTCGCATCGAGATTGAAGGCGATCAGCTTCTGCCAGTCGGCGAAGCTCATCTGCTCGGTCGTGACCTGCGGGTTGGCGATCACCGTGCTGCCGCCCACCGCGTTGACCAGGATGTCGACCGCGCCGTGCTGCTCGGCGACGTCGGCGACCAGCGCATCGACCTCGGCCGGCACCAGCGCATCGACCTGCCGGCCCTCGGCACGGCCCTTTTGCTTCAGCGAGGCCGTCGCCTCCTCGAGCCGGCCAGGGTGGTTGTCGACGGCGATCACCGTTGCGCCCTCGCGCACCATGATCTCTGCGGTGGCGCGGCCAATGCCGTTGGCCGCCGCGGTGATCAGCGCGACCTTGTTGGTGAAACGCATGGCCGACCTACTCGGCCGCCTGGGCGACCTTGGCCGGCCCCCACTTCTTCACCACCGGCAGCACTTCCTTGGCGAACAGCTTCAAGCCCCTCTCGGCCACCTCGTAGGGCGTGCCGCCGAAGCGGAAGGCGACGTTCATCTCGAAGTCGCCCAGCAGCGCGCGCCGCGCCTCGAGCCCGCGCAGGATCTTGTCCGGCGTGCCCCAGGACGCCGCCTGCATGAAGCCGGTGACCGCGCCTTCCAGACCGCCGCCGCTCTTGCGGGCAAGGTCGGCCTTCTGCTGGTAGGAGTCGTAGCCCTTCACGCTCTTGAAGTGCTCGCCCAGGAATTCGTAGTGGTGGAAGTTGCTCTCGACGAACTTGCCCTGGTAGCGGCGTGCCTCCTCCTCGAGCCCGACCGGGTTGGGCCCGCAGACGCAGAATTCGGTCAGCATCGGCATGGGCGGCTCGGTGCCATGGTACTGGCGGTGAAGTGCGCGGCCGCGCTCGATATTGGGCGCGCGCATCTCCCACGGCCGGTCGGCGAACATCACCATGTGGGCGCCCAGTTTGGCGGCCGAGTCGATGGAGTCCTCGCTCGAGGCGACGGCGTAGATGCGGCCATCGAAGGAATGCTGCGGGCGCGGGCGGATCTCGGTGCGCGGCTGCTTGTAGAAGGGCCCGTCGCCTTCCATCACGCCGGTCTTGAGCGCCTTGACGATCATCGGCGCGGCCTCGTCGAAGCGGCCACGCGATTCATCCATGTTCTTGCGGAAGACGTGGAACTCGCGCCGCGCCAGGCCACGCCCCATGCCGAAGCGGAACTTGCCGCCGCTCAGGAGATCGAGGACGGCGGCGTTCTCGGCCACCCGCAACGGATCATGCCACGGCAGGATGACCGCGGCCGTGCCGACGTCCATGTGCGGATGACGCGCCGTCAGGTAGCTCATCAGCTGGATGTTGTCGGGCACGAACGAGTAATCGTTGAAATGGTGCTCGGCCGACCACAGGCAGTCGAAGCCGCTGTCGGCGGCCAGCCGGGCGAGCCGGATCTCCTCCTTCCAGACGCGATCGTCGGAGCAGTCGTCCCAGCCGTAGCTGGCGAAGACCATCATCATCCCAACGTCCATGGCTTCCTCCGGATCTTGTTTGACCCGGATGGTTTCACGGACGGCCCCGATGAACAACCAGTCAGGACAATCCGCGGCTCCGGCGCCGTCTGGGCGGGCGGGTGCTGCCCAGGAAGCTGGCATCGGTGCGGCTGCCGATCCGACGGCCGAACCACAGAAAGAGGACGCCGGCGATCACGAAAGCCGGCAGCGCAGGCACCCTGAGAATGGGCAGCAGCACGCTGGTCCAGACGGTGGTCCCGAGATTGCGCTGGAAGGCCGTCAGCGAGGCGAGGTCGAGCCGCGACCACAGATCCCCCAGCGCCAGCAGGTGGAAGGCGCCATCGGCCCACCAATTCAGGCCATCAAACACCACCGCCCCGACGGCCAGCGCCAGCAGCAGCCAACCCAGGGCCCGAAACAGGACCATTACAGCTCCCCAAAGCCCCAATGAACGGACAAGGTACAGAAGGCCGGCCGCCCGGGGAAGATGCCGTTGCCCCCAGCCGCCGCCACGCTATAAGAGCGGCCGTTACCGGGACAGGTGGCCGAGTGGTTTAAGGCACACGCTTGGAAAGCGTGCGTGGTGTAACAGCCACCGCGGGTTCGAATCCCGCCCTGTCCGGTAGCGAGCCCGATCATCCCGTTCCGACATCGACTGGAGCTTGCCTTTCCCTTTCGGGGTGAAAGAATGTCGGCACGGCGTGCAAGGTAGGGTCGGGGTCCGAGTGACCGCGGCGACCGGTGACGCAGCTGCCCTTGTTGATGGCATCGTCGAGGGGGTAACCGAATGGATCACGACCAGATCATGACGGCGCTTGGCCGGGCTGTGGCCGCCCGGTGGGGAGACCTGCCAACGTCAATTCAGCGGGAGCTGTTCGAGGCGGCCATGAGGGTCACGCCGGTAGGCGCTCGCCAGACTCTCGCGACCTACCTCCATCATCAGCATCCCCGAACCATAGAGGGTGAACACGTCGCCCGGCAGACGGCCGAGCCCGATAGTCTCGGCGGCTAGAGCGATTTCCGTTCAGATGGAACCGCCCGCACGGTTGTCCCTTGTCCCATCGATCGAGGGACGCGGTTCCATCTGAACGGAAATGCGCGCACGGGCGATATTTGTTGCAGCAGGCATATTTCGTCCGGCCGATTTCGGCCGTACGGAATATGCTCTAGCGACGCGTCCGGCTTCACCAGGCCGGGATTGGTTGTCCGAACGCGCCTTGCTCCTGCGGCCGCAGCGGCCAGCGTACGCCCTATCGCGGTACACGGCGGATATACGGCATACTTCATCCGACCATGAGCCAGGAGGGAGCTTTCGCGATGACCGAGATGACACGGCGCCTGTTGCTGTCGGGGACCGCCGCCGCGCCGTTCGCGGGCTGGGTGCGCCTGGCCGACGCGGCCACTCCGAAGGACACTGCCGTCTTCGCCAAGCAGATCGATGACATCATCTCGCTCGATCCGCACGAGAGCTATGAGCTGTCGGGCGGCGAGATCTGCACCAACGTCTACGACCGGCTGCTGCGCTACGAGGCGGAGGACCACAGCAAGCTGGTCGGCGGCGTCGCCGAATCGTGGACCGTGTCGCCGGACGGCAAGACCCTCACCTTCAAGATCCGCCCGAACCTCAAGTTCCATTCCGGTGCGCCCGTGACGGTGGAGGACGTGGAATTCTCCCTGCAGCGCGCCGTGCTGATCGGCAAGACGCCGGCCTTCCTGTTCACCCAGCTCGGCTGGAGCAAGGCCAACGTCAAGGACATGGTGAAGGCGAGCGGCAGCGATACGGTGACCGCGACGATCGCGGCCGATTTCGCTCCCTCCCTGGTGCTGAGCCTGATGAGCTCCATCGTCGCCTCCATCATGGAGAAGAAGGTGGCGATGGCGCACGACACCAACGGCGACCTGGGCAATGGCTGGCTCAAGTCCAACTCGGCGGCCTCCGGCGCGTTCCGGCTGGTCTCCTGGAAGGCGAACGAGAGCGTCACCCTGGAGGCCAACCCAAGCTTCCGCCTCGGCGCTCCGCCGCTGAAGCGCGTGGTCGTCCGCCACGTGCCGGAGCCCGCCTCGCAGCGCCTGCTGCTCGAGAAGGCCGACGCCGATTTCGCCCGCGACCTGACGCCGGATCAGATCAAGCCGCTCAGCAGCAACCCGGACATCAAGGTGGAGTCGTTCAAGGCGGCCAACACCTTCTACTGCGGCATGAACCTGGGCTACGAGCCGCTGGCCAACCCCAAGGTGCGGCAGGCGCTGAAGATGCTGGTCGACTACGACGGCATGGTGAAGAGCTTTCTGGCCGGCCGCTTCTTCGTGCAGCAGAGCTTCCTGCCGATCGGCTTCTTCGGCGCGATCGCCTATACGCCCTTCAAGCTCGACGTGGAGAAGGCCAAGGCCTTGCTGGCCGAGGCCGGCTACAAGGATGGCTTCGCGGTGAAGATCGCCGCGCCCAACGTCTCGCCGTGGACCGAGATCTCGCAATCGGTGCAGCAGACCATGGGCCAGGCCGGCATCAAGGTGTCGATCGAGCCGATGGAGCTGAAGGCGGTGATCGGCCAGTACCGCGCGCGCAATCACCAGATCGCCATGCTGTCCTGGGGGCCGGACTATTTCGACCCGCATACCAACGCCGACAGCTTCGTGCACAACGACGACAACTCCGACAACCCGAAGATCAAGCCGATCGCCTGGCGCTGCAAGTGGTTCATTCCCGAGATCACCAAGGAAATGCTGGCGGCGGCGCGCGAGCTCGACACCGCCAAGCGCGCCGAGCAATACGCCATGCTGCAGAAGAAGGTGACGGATGAGGGCCCGTACATCTTCATGTTCCAGAACAATATCCAGGTGGCGCGGCGCGCGATGACGACCGGGTACAATCCGGGCATCACCGGCGACCAGAGCTTCTTCCGGACCATTCGGAAGTCCTGACGCGTTGAGCGATTCAGCCATACCGGAAGCACCCACCAACAGGCCTCGCGCCTGGGGCCGGGCCAGGAGCCTGGTGCATCAGGCCGCGGGCATCCTGGTCTCCGTCGGGCTCACCTTCCTTGGCCTCACCTGCGTCACCTTCTTCATCGGCCGGGTCATCCCGATCGATCCGGTGCTGGCGATCGTCGGCGACAAGGCCTCGCCCGAGACCTATGCGCGGGTGCGGGCCGAGATCGGCCTCGACCTGCCCCTGCCCGTGCAATACTGGCGCTACCTGGTGAAGGTGGTGCACGGCGATTTCGGCAATTCCGTCATCACCTCGCATCCCGTGCTGCAGGACCTGCTGCAGGTCTTCCCCGCCACGCTGGAGCTGGCGCTGCCGGCCCTGTTCATCGGCGTGGTCGTCGGCATCCCGATGGGCGTGCTGGCCGCAACCCATCGCGGCCGCTGGCCGGACCAGGTGATCCGCCTTCTGTCGCTGCTCGGCTATTCCATGCCGGTGTTCTGGCTGGGCCTGGTCGGCCTGCTGATGTTCTACGCCTCGCTCGGCTGGGTCGGCGGGCCGGGCCGGCTGGACGTCGGCTTCGAGGACATCGTCACGCCGGTCACCGGCATGATCACCGTCGACAGCCTGCTGGCCGGCGAATACGATGTGTTCTGGAACGCGCTCTCGCACCTGGTGCTGCCCGCCTCCATCCTCGGCTACCTGTCGCTCGCCTACATCGCGCGGATGACGCGGAGCTTCATGCTGGGCCAGTTGCGGCAGGAATACGTGCTGGCGACCCTGGCCAAGGGCCTCTCGCCGTGGCGCGTCGTCTGGGTGCATGCGCTGGGCAATGTCTGGGTGCCGCTGGTCACCGTCATCGCGCTCACCTTCGGCAGCCAGCTCGAGGGCGCCGTGCTGACCGAGACGGTGTTCGCCTGGCCGGGTCTCGGCCTCTACATGAAGAACTCCCTGTTCAACGCCGACCTCAACGCCGTGCTGGGCGGCACGGTGCTGGTGGGCGTGGTCTATATCGGGCTGAACATGCTGTCCGACCTGATCTACCCGCTGGTCGACCCGCGCGCGCGAGATCAGTGATGGCGAACGCAACGGCTTCCGCTCCTGCCCCGGGATCGGCCCGCGCCTGGCTGCTGAGCCCGTCGCCCGCCAGCCGGACACAGGCGCGCTGCGGCCGCTGGTTCCGGGCCTGGCTGGGCTTCCGGCGCAACACGCTGGCGATGACCGGCCTCGGCATCGTGCTGCTGCTGGTGCTGATGGCGATCTTCGCGCCGCTGATCGCCGACCGACAGAGCACCACCCTGCAGGTGCTGGCGAACCGGCTGCAACCGGCGAGCTGGCAGCATCCATTCGGTACCGACGAGCTGGGACGGGACCTGTTTGCCCGCGTGGTGTTCGGCTCGCGCATTACCCTCACCATCGTCGCCATGGTGGGCGTGATCGTGGTGCCGGTCGGCCTCGCGATCGGCCTGCCGGCCGGCTACTTCGGCGGCTGGGTCGACAGGGTGCTGATGCGCATCACCGACATCTTCCTGGCCTTCCCGCGCCTGGTGCTGGCGCTGGCCTTCGCCGCCGCCCTCGGCCCCGGGATCGAGAACGCCGTGATCGCGATCGCGCTGACTGCCTGGCCGCCCTATGCCCGGCTCGCCCGCGCCGAGACGCTGACCCGCCGGCGCGCGGAGTTCATCCAGGCCGCGGAGCTTCAGGGCGCCTCGGCGCTGCGCATCATCGCCACCCAGATCGTGCCGCTCTGCCTGTCCAGCGTGATCATCCGCCTGACCCTCGACATGGCCGGCATCATCCTCACCGCCGCGGGGCTGGGCTTTCTCGGCCTGGGTGCGCAGCCGCCGGCGCCGGAATGGGGCGCGATGGTCTCTTCCGGCCGGCAGGTGCTGCTCGACCAGTGGTGGGTGGCGACCATCCCGGGCCTCGCCATCTTCATCGTCAGCCTGGGCTTCAACCTGCTGGGCGACGGGCTGCGCGACGCGGGCGATTCGAGGTCATGACGGACACGCTGCTCGCGGTGCGCAACCTCAGCGTCACCTATCCCAGCGACGACGGCGACGTTCGCGCCGTGCGCAACGTGAGCTTCATCCTGGGCCGCGAGCGTCTCGGCATCGTCGGCGAAAGCGGCTCGGGCAAGTCGACGACCGGCCGCGCCATCATGGGCCTGGTCGGCCACCCGGGCCGGATCGAGGCGGACGAATTGCGGCTGGGCGACACCGACCTGCGCGGCCTGTCCGAACGCGGCTTTCGCAGGCTGCGCGGCCAGCGCATCGCCATGGTGCTGCAGGATCCGAAATACTCGCTCGATCCGGTGATGTCGGTCGGCCAGCAGATCGCCGAGACGCACCGCCGCCACCTGCGCAGCACCAAGCGTGAAGCCCGGCGCGCGGCGCTCGAGATGCTCGAGGCCGTGCACATTCGCGACCCCGAGCGGGTTTACACGATGTATCCTCACCAGATCTCCGGCGGCATGGGCCAGCGGGTGATGATCGCGATGATGCTGATCGCCGGCCCCGACATCCTGATCGCCGACGAGCCGACATCGGCGCTGGACGTCACGGTGCAGGCCCAGGTGCTCGCCATCCTCGACGAGCTGGTGCGCAGCCGCGGCATGGGGCTGCTCCTGATCAGCCACAACCTGCACCTCGTCTCATCGTTCTGCGACCGCGTCTTGGTGATGTATGCGGGTCAGGTGCTGGAGACGTGTGAAGCCGGCAAGCTCGCCGACGCGAGGCACCCCTATACGCGCGGGCTGCTCGCCGCCCTTCCGCGGCTCGGCGAGCGCCGGGCGGAGCTGCCGCAATTGCAGCGCGATCCCGCGTGGATGGCGGACATCGCATGATCGCGCTCGACGACGTGACCGTCACCTACGGCCGCGGCCCACGCGCCGTGACGGCCGTCCGCAACCTCACGCTTTCCGTCCCCGAGGGCCAGGCGGTCGGCCTGGTGGGCGAATCCGGCTCGGGGAAATCGACGGTGCTGCGCGCCGTCGCCGGGCTTATTCCCCATGCGACCGGCGAGATCACGCTGGCCGGCCAACGCGTCGACCGACGCCGCAGCACCGCGCAGCGCAAGATGACCCAGATGGTCTTCCAGGACCCTTATGGCTCGCTGCACCCGAACCAGACGGTGGACCAGATCCTCGGCCTGCCGGTCGCCATCCACCGGCTGGACCGCGGCGAGGCGCGCATCGTCCAGGCGCTTGCCGAGGTGGGCCTCGGCCGCGAGCACCGCTACCGGTATCCTCACCAGCTCTCCGGCGGTCAGCGCCAGCGCGTCGCCATTGCCCGCGCCCTGATCCTGGAACCGCGCATCCTGCTGCTGGACGAGCCCACCAGTGCCCTCGACGTCTCGGTGCAGGCGGAGATCCTCAACCTGCTCGCCCGCCTGCGTCGCGATCGCGGCCTCACGCTGCTGATGGTCAGCCACGACCTCGCGGTCATCGCCCATCTCTGCGAACGCATCGGCGTGATGACACGCGGCCTGCTGGTGGAGACCACGACCGCGACGGCGATGGCGAGCAACCAGGTGACGCACGACTACACGCGCGAGCTGCTGCGCTTCAACGCCGGCTTCGACCGCAGCAGCGTCGTCAACGCCGACCTGGACGCGTCCGCAGGTTAGACCAAAGCGCGGTCGATCTCCGATGCTTCGATTTCATCGTGGAAACGATCTGCGCCGTGAACTAGCATCGCAACAGTATCGCTCTTTGCGCGTAGCTCAGCGTTAGTCCGCGTCCGCAAGCGTTCGACAGGCGGCAACGAAATCGTTGCCGAGCCAGTCGGAAAAAAGGCTTGGGAGGGAATGTCGATGAGGCTCATCCGCCGCCGATCGTTGTCGCGTGCGTCGATTGCCGCCGCCGGCGCAATTGTTTCTCCAGCGATCCTTCACTGGCCGGCCCATGCCGCGCAATTCGCCTACAAGTGCGGCACGGCGTTGCCCGACGGCCATCCGATGGTGATCCGCGGCCGCGAAGCGGCGGCCAAGATCAAGGAAGAGAGCGGGGGCCGGCTCGACATCACCTTCTACACCAACAGCGTCCTCGGCCAGGACACGGCGATGATCTCGCAGACCATCGCCGGCGCCCTGGAGATGTATTGCCTGCCGATCGACCTGCTCGCCCCGAAGAACGTCGCTTGTGGCATTTTCGGCGTCGGCTTCGCCTTCGACGGCTACAAGCATGCGTGGGAGGCGATGGATGGCGATCTCGGCAATTACCTGCGCGACATCGCCAAGGGCATCGGCTTCCACTGCATCGAGAAGACACCCGATCACGGCTTCCGCCAGATCACGATGAAGTCGAAGCCGATCACCTCGCCCGATGACCTCAAGGGCGTAAAGATCCGTCTGCCGGTTGCGCCCTATCTGATCGCGCTGTTCAAGGCGCTGGGCGCGTCGCCGACGCCGATCAATTTCGGCGAGGTCTATAGCGCGCTGCAGACCGGGCTGGTCGACGGCCAGGAGAACCCGCTGATCCTGATCGACACTGCCAAGCTGTACGAGGTGCAGAAATACTGCAGCATGACCAACCACGTGTGGGCCTGCATTCATTACACGTTCGGCAACCCGTACTGGGACAAGCTGCCGAACGATCTGAAGGACCTGTCGAGCAAGCACTTCAACGCCGCGGCGATGGCCGAGCGCGACGACTGGCAGAAGATGACGGCCGACGAGACCAAGAACCTGACCGGCAAGGGCATGACCTTCAACACGCCCGACATAAAGCCGTTCCAGGAGGTGCTGAAGAAGGCCGGGTTCTACGGCGAGATGAAGAAGAAGTCGGGCGAGAAGGCCTGGGCCCTGCTCGAGAAATATGTCGGGCCGCTGGCCTGATCACCGGGGGAGGCCAAGCGCGTGAGCCCGCCAACCGCCGCCGCGACGAACATCGGTGTTTCCTGGGTCGGCGTGCGACGCGTAGCCGCCGTCCTCGAATGGGCGGTTGGCCGCATTGCCGAATTCGTCGGCGCCCTGCTGGTGCTGGCCGAGACCTGCATCCTGTTCGCCGGGGTGGTGTCGCGCTACGTCTTCGACAGCCCGCTGATGTGGACCGACGAGCTGGCGACCTTCCTCTTCCTGTGGCTGGCCATGTTCGGCGCCGTGGTGGCGGTGCGGCGCGGCGCCCACATGCGGCTGACAACCTTCATCGAGTGGGTCTCGCCCAATGTCCGCGCCTGGCTCGCGACGGTGGCCGAGCTGGTGGTGATCGTCTTCGTCATCGAGCTTCTCGTGCCGACCGTGGCGTACCTCAAGGTGCAGGCATCGACCGAGCTCGTCACCCTGGAGATTTCCGACGGCTACCGGGTCGTCGCCCTGCTGGTCGGCGCCGGGCTGATCTCCTTGGTGGCGCTGTTGCGCCTCCTGGAGACGACCACCCCGCGCGGCTTCGTCTCGGCGCTGGCCGTGGTGGCGAACATCGCCGGCGGGCTGTGGCTGGCGCAGCCGATCCTGGTGGCCATCGGGTTCGGCAGCCTCATCGTGTTCTTTGTCGTCCTCGTCGCGGTGTGCGTCAGCATCGGCGTGCCGATCGCCTTCACCTTCGGCATTGCGACCCTGTCGTACCCGGACCTCACCACAACGCTTCCGGCGACGATCGTCATCAACCGGATGGATGACGGCATCTCCAACCTGCTGCTGCTGGCGGTGCCGATGTTCGTGTTTCTCGGCCTGTTGATGGAGATGACGGGGATCGCACGCGTCATGGTGAATTTCCTCGCCGCGCTGGTCGGCCATGTCAAAGGCGGGCTGTCCTACGTGCTGCTAGGCGCCATGTACCTCGTCTCGGGCATTTCCGGCTCCAAGGCGGCCGACATGGCGGCGGTCGCGCCGATCCTTTTCCCCGAGATGCAGCGCCGCGGCGCCCATCCGGGCGAGCTGTCGTCGCTGCTCGCGACGTCGAGCGCGATGTCGGAGACGATTCCGCCGAGCCTCGTACTGATCACGATCGGCTCGGTCGTGCCAGGCCTGTCGATCGCGGCGCTGTTCACGGGCGGTCTGCTGCCCGCCTTTGTCGCGGCGCTGGCGCTCGTCATCGTCGCCTGGTGGCGCTCGCGCAAGGAGGACAAGGGCGCCAGCGAACGCGCGCCGCTGTCGACGATCGGCCGGACCTTCCTGATCGCGCTGCCCGGGCTCAGCCTGCCGTTCGTGATCCGCTACACGGTGATCAAGGGCATCGCCACCGCGACCGAGGTGTCGACGATCGGCATTATCTACACCGCAATACTTGGCCTCGTAGTCTACCGGCAGTTCGATTGGCGGCGGATCTACCCGATCCTGGCCGAAACCGTGTCGCTGACCGGCGCGGTGATGATGATCATCGGCACGGCGACCGGCATGGCCTGGGCGCTGACGCAATCGGGCTTCTCGCTATGGCTGGTGTCGGCGATGGCGGCGGTGCCCGGCGGCAGCTGGGGCTTCCTCGCGGTGACGATCGTCGCCTTCATCATCCTCGGCAGCGTGCTCGAGGGCCTGCCGGCGATCGTTTTGTTCGGACCGTTGCTGTTCCCGATCGCCAAGGCGATGGGAGTGCACGAGGTGCACTATGCGATGGTGGTGATCCTGGCGATGGGGATCGGCCTCTTCGCGCCGCCGTTCGGCGTCGGATTTTTCGGCGCATGCGCGATCGGCCGCACCAACCCCAACGATTCGATATGGCGCATCTGGCCCTATATCGGCGCGCTCGTCGTGTCGCTGCTGGTCGTCGCGGCGATCCCCTGGCTGTCGATCGGATTCCTCTAGGCAGGGTCTTTAGGCGGCTTCCGCTAGGGATGTCTCGGTTCTTGCTCGTAGTATGAGCCTCCCGCGACGTCCAGGATGGCCGCGGACGGCAACACGGGAAGGCTCACATGGACTTGAAGCTACGCGGCAAGGTCGCACTCGTTACCGGCTCTTCCAAGGGCATCGGCCTGGCCTGCGCCCGGCAGCTCGCCGAGGAGGGCTGCCACCTCCATCTCGCGTCACGGACGAAGGCGGATCTGGAACGCGCCAGGGAGAGCATCCAGGCCCGGCACAACGTGTCCGTGACGGTCCATCCCGTCGATCTCAGCAACGGCGATGCCGCGCGGTCGCTGGCCGCTGCCTGTCCCGACATCGACATCCTGGTGAACAATGCCGGCGCCATTCCGGCCGGCGACCTGCAGGCCATCGACGAGGCGCGCTGGCGCCAGGCCTGGGACCTGAAGGTGTTCGGCTACATCAACCTCTGCCGTGCGGTCTACCCGGCGATGAAGGCGCGCGGCGGCGGCGTGATCGTCAACGTCCTCGGCGCCGCGGGCGAACGGCCCACCTGGGGCTATATCGCCGGCAGCGCCGGCAACGCCTCGCTGATGGCCTTCACCCGCGGGATGGGCGGCACCAGCCTGGTCGACCGCATCCGCATCGTCGGCTGCAATCCCGGCCTGATCCGGACCGAGCGCATGGAGACGATGCTGCGCGCCACGGCCGAGACGAAGTTCGGCGATGCCTCACGCTGGCAGGAGCTGATCCCGACCAGCCCGCCGGTCGGCACGCCCGAGCAGTGCGCCGACCTCGTGGCGTTCCTTGCGTCGGAGCGTGCGTCGCATATTGCCGGAACGGTGGTGACGATCGATGGCGGCGCCGCGCACTTCGCGGGTGTGCTCTGAGCCGCGATGCGGCGTGCGCCCTGGAGGTGCTCTCGACAAGGAGACACGGCCGCATGGATAATATCCGCACGCGATCTGCACGGGAAAAGGTCATGCCGCAAGCTGCGGCGTAGCGTTCGGCCCGATCTCATCAAAGAACAATCGGCCGGCGGCGAACCGCCGGCCACAGGGAGGCAGCATATGTCCGGACAATTCCGCCCGTCGCGCAGGGCAATGCTCAAGGTTGGACTCGCGGCGACGGCCGCTGTCGCGTCGCCCGCGGTCTTGCGCCGTGCGCGGGCGGACACCGGCCCGATCAAGATCGGCCTGCCGCTGGCGCTGACCGGCGCGCTGGGCTCGGTGGGACAGCAGCAGAAGCGTGGCGCCGAGCTTTGGGCTAAGGTCCAAAACGCCAAGGGCGGCATCCTGGGCCGGCAGATCGAATTGCTCATCGAGGACACCGCGGGCAATCCCGCCAACTGCGTGCGCAAGGCCCAGGAGATGGTGGAACGGCGCGACTGCCGCCTGCTGACCGGCATCACGCTGTCCTCGGAGGCGCTGGCGGTGGTGCCCAAGCTCGCCGAGTGGGACTCGATCTTCATCTCGTCCGACAATGGCGATGGCCGGTTGACCGCCGAGAGCCTGGTGCCGAACTTCTTCCGCGCCAACATCTCCGGCCCGATGGGCACGCGGGCCGTGTCGCTCTACCTGCGCAGCGCCAAGCTGCAGAAGTTCTATGCGCTCGGGCTCGACTATGCCTGGGGCCACAACAGCGTGCAGGTCTTCGAGCAGGAGACGACGAAGTCGAAGAAGGACTTCATCGGCAAGGTCTTCGCGCCGACCGGCACGAAAGACTATTCGCCCTACATCACCAAGATCCGCCAGTCCGGCGCCGACGCCGTCTTCCTGGTGCTGCAGGGGGACGACAACAACGCGTTCCTGTCCCAGGCCCAGCAGTACCGTCTGCCCGAGAAGGTGAAGCTGCTGACCGAGATCGTCGACCTAACCAGCATCCGCGCGGTGGGCGATGCAGCGCTCGGCCTGATCGGCTCCTCGCGCTACAGCTTCACCTACGATCATCCGCTGAACAAAGAGTTCGTCGGCCTGTGGAAGAAGGAGCACGGCACCATGCCCGACACCTTCGAGGGCGAGCAATGGCAGTGCATGAAGGTGTTCGAGGCCGGCATCATCAAGGCGGGCGGCATCGAGGCGGCCAAACTGCGCCCCGCGCTGGAGGACATCGAGATCGAGAGCGTCAAGGGCAAGGTGCACATCCGCAAGTGCGATCACCAGGGCGTGCAACAGGGTTTCATGGTCGAGGTGGTCAAGAAGCCGGGCTTCGATACGCCCGTGCCCGAGGTGATCGCCACCTTCCCTGGTGACGAGACGACGCCGACCTGCAACACCATGACCTTCAAGGATTAGGCGCATTTCACCTCAGCAGCCCCACCTCACCCTGAGGAACGGCCCGCAGGCCGCGTCTCGAAGGGTGGAAACGGCACATCGCCTGTCGCCATCCTTCGAGACGGCACTCCGCGCCTCCTCAGAATGAGGTGTTTCGCGTAGCCCGATGAGCACCTTCGCCCTTCTGCTGTCGCAGGTCGCCGACGCGCTGTCGCAGTCGGCCCTGCTGTTCTTCCTCGGCGTCGGGCTGACGCTGATCTTCGGCCTGATGCGGATCGTCAATTTCGCCCACGGCGCGCTCTACATGCTGGGCGCCTTTGTCGGCTACTCGATCGCCAGCTGGTCAGGCAGCTACTGGCTCGCACTCGCCGGCGCGCCACTCGTGGTCGGCCTGTTCGGCGTAGCGTTCGAGTACTCCATCCTGCGCCGGCTCTACCGGCGCGATGCCCATGCCTTCCTGATGGTGACGTTCGGTCTCGCCCTGGTGGTCGGCGAGGCGGTGCGGCTGACCTGGGGCTCCGACGCGCTCAAAGTCCCGCCCCCGCCAATGCTCTCCGGCGTGGTCTTCCTGCTCGACCAGCCGTTCCCGGTCTATCGCCTCTTTCTCGCCGCCACCGGCATCGTGGTTGCCGTGGCCATCTGGCAATTCCTCGAACGATCGAGGCTCGGGCTGCTGATCCGGGCCACATCGCAGAACGCCGAGATGGCCAGTGCGCTGGGCGTCGACATCAAGCTCGTCCGCTCCGGCGTGTTCGGCATCGGCTGCGGACTTGCGGCACTCGGCGGCGTGCTGGCGGCGCCCCTGGTCACCGCGTCCAACGGCATGGCGGCGACGGTGATCATCGACGCCTTCGTGATCGTCATCATCGGCGGCATGGGCAGCTTCGTGGGTTCTCTGATCGGCGCGCTGCTGATCGGCTTCGTTCAGGTGTTCGGCAACTACTACGCGCCCGACTTCGCGCTGGCCTTCATGTACCTGGTGATGCTGGCCGTCCTCGTCGTCCGGCCCGGCGGCCTGCTCGGCAAGGAGTCGTGAGCAGATGAAGGGCGTCACCCGGCTCGTTTGGATCGTGATCGCGGCGGGGCTGGTGCTGGCACCGCTCGGCCTGCCACCGTTCGCCATGACGCTGCTCACCGAGGCCGTCATCCTCGGCCTGTTCGCCATGAGCCTCGATCTCATGTTCGGCTACACCCGGCTGGTCTCGTTCGGCCACGCCGCCGCCTACGGCTTCGGGGCCTATGCGAGCGGCTGGCTGCTGCTGCACACCGGCATGCCATTGCTGTTCGCGGTGTTCGCGGCCGCCTTGCTGACCGGGGTGCTGGCGATCGGCGTCGGCTGGATGTGTACGCTGGCGACCGGCGTCTCCTTCTCGATGCTGACGCTTGCGCTTGCCCAACTGCTCTACGCCATCTCCTTCAAATGGACCTCGGTGACGGGCGGCTCGGACGGGCTGGCCGGTATTCCGCGCACGATCGGCCCGTTCGGCTTCGCTGCGCTGTCGAGCAAGACCGGCTTCTACTATCTGGCGCTCGCCTGCCTGGTCGGCGGGTTCCTCGTCTGCCTGGCCCTGGTGCGGTCACCGTTCGGCGCAGTGCTGCGCGGCATTCGCGAGAACGAAGCCAAGACGACGGCGCTGGGCTACAATACCCGCCTCTACAAGATAGCCGTGGTCGCGATCTCCTACGGTCTCGGCGGCCTCGCCGGCGCGCTCTATGCGCCGTTCGCGGGCTTCGCCAACACCGAGCTGCTGTTCTGGCTGCTGTCGGGCCAGGTGCTCATCATGGTGATCGTCGGCGGCTCCGGCACGCTGGTCGGCCCGGTGCTGGGCGCCGCGTTCTTCATGCTGATGGAGCACCAGCTCAGTGCCTGGACGGAGGCGTGGGCCCTCTACTTCGGCCTGATCTTCATTGCCTTCGTGCTGTTCGCGCCCGAAGGACTCTGGGGATTGGCGACGCGGCTGCGGCGCCCCGCCCGGCCGGGACCATGAGCGTGCCGTTGCTCGAGCTCGACGGCGTGACGCGGCGCTACGGCGCCCTGGTGGCGCTCGATCACGTCGACCTGAAGGTTGAGGCGGGCGAGGTTCGCGCCGTCATCGGTCCCAACGGTGCCGGCAAGACGACGCTGTTCAACGTGATCACCGGCACGGTCAGGCCGACCGCGGGAGCGATCCGGTTCGCCGGCCAGGCGATCGGGAGGCGACCGAGCCACGAAGTCTGCCGACTCGGCATCTCACGCACATTCCAGATCACGGCGCTGTTCCCCGAGATGTCGGCACGCGCGAATGCGCAGCTGGCGGCCCAAGCCCGCCACGCGCGGCGTTGGCAGCCGTTCGGCGGCAACAAGATATTCAAGGAGGCCCGGGCGCGCGCCGATGCCGCGCTCGAGCAGCTCGGCCTGTCCGGCATCGCGGACTGCCCGGCCGGACTGCTCTCGCACGGCGACCAGCGCCTGCTCGAGGTCGCCATGGCCATGGCGCAACAGCCGCAGATGCTGCTGCTCGACGAGCCGACGCAGGGGCTCTCGGTCGAGGAGACGGCCCAGGCGGTCGACACCCTTGCCCGTTTCCTGAAGGCGTCGCGGATGACGGTGCTTCTCGTCGAGCACGACATGGAAGTGGTGTTCCGGCTCGCCCACAGGATCACGGTGCTGCATCGCGGCGCGGTGATCGCCGACGGCGTGCCGGACGCCGTGAAGGCCGATCCACGCGTGCAGGAAGCCTATCTCGGAGGCTTCGACTGATGCTCCGGATCGAGGGCATGAACACGCATTACGGCGCCAGCCATGTCCTGCAGGGCGTCGACCTCGACATGCCGCAGGGCTGTATCTGCGCCGTGCTCGGCCGCAACGGCGTCGGCAAGACGACCATGGTGAAGACCATGATGGGACTGGTCGGCCTGAGCGGCGGGCGGGTGCATGTCGGCAGCACCGACATCACCGGCTGGCCGCCGCATCGCGTGGCGCGCGAGGGCGTGGCCTACGTGCCCGAGGGACGGCTGATCTTTCCGGATCTCACCGTGATCGAGAACATCAAGGTCGGTGAGCGCCAGCCCGGCGGCGCCTGGCCGCTCGCGCGGCTGCTCGAGCTGTTTCCCTCCCTGCGCGAGCGGGCCGCCAACAGGGGCTCGCAGCTGTCGGGCGGCGAGCAGCAGATGCTGGCGATCGCCCGCGCGCTCGTCTCCGATCCCAAGGTGATGCTGCTGGACGAGCCGAGCCAGGGGCTGGCGCCGCTGGTCGTGCGCGAGCTGGCTCGCGTGATCCGCCTGCTGCGCGAGGAAGGCGTCACCATCCTGCTGGTCGAGCAGAACATGAAGCTCGCCGAGGCCCTCGCGGACGAGCTGCACATCATGGTCAAGGGGCGGATGGTCTACCGCGCCAGTCCCGCCGTCTTCCGGGCCGAGGAAGAAACGATCAGGGCGCGCTTTCTCACCGTGTGACCCTGGCAGCAGATACGAGGAAGAGATAGCTGTCGCCGCCGGCTGTCCGGCCTTCCTTGAATACGGCAACGGCGCGCGCTCGATCGCCCATCTTCCAGAACGCTTCGGAGACGTCGCCATAGACGATTGCCGTGGCGCTGGCCCTGTCCTGACGATCCATCAAGCCGAGCGCGCGTCTGGCGCTGGCGAAGCTGCTTTCCCCGGCCGCTCTGTCTCCGCCCAGGATCTGATATCGAGCGAGACTGCTATACGCCAGGGCAAGCGTGCCGCAATTGGTGCTCTTCGTGGGAGAGCACTGGTCGGGTGTGGAGAACTTCGCGACCTCCTTGGAGGCAAACCTGATCGCGGCCTGTTGGTCGCCCTTGTCCGAGGCCTGTATCGCCTGGGCTTCATAGGAGGCGGTTTCAGGGGAAGGGCTCGTGCATGCCGCCGCCATCCCACAGGCGGCGATGCCCAGCAAGTGCCTGAAGGCGCTCGACCTGTCGCAACGAAAATCCGCAAACATCGCGGCCCGCATCCTTCTCCCCAAAACGAACGTAACGCCGCCCTGGCCGGCGCAGCTGTAACGAGTTTTCTGGCGCCGAGTTGCAGCGGTGAGACCGAGTTCCTGTCCGCTCCGTCAGAACCAGGATGCCTTGTCGACCTCATTGCGCAGCTTCTGCCCCGCTGCGAAGGCGCGGCAGTTCTCGATGATGATCTCCAGCCGGCGCTCGTCGAGATAAGGTCCGTGGCCGGCCATGTGCGGGGTCAGCAGCACGTTGGGCATCGTCCAGAGTGGATGCTCTGTCGGCAGCGGCTCCAGCTCGTAGACGTCGAGCGCCGCACCGGCGATCTCGCCGGCCTGCAGCGCCGCCACCAGGTCATCCAGCTTTGTCGTCATGCCGCGGCCGATGTTGATGAAGAACGCCGTCCGCTTCATGCGCTGGAAGCGGGCGCGGTTGAAAAAGCCTTCGGTCGCCGGCGTATGCGGCACGGTCAGGATCACGAAATCCGCGCGCGGCAGCAGCTCGTCCAGCGCCTCCGCCGGATGCAGCTCGGCCACCCCCTCGGTCGCCGCCGTCCGACGCGCGTCGGTCGCCAGAACGGTGACGCCGAACGCCGCGAGCAGGCGCGCCGCCTCGGCCCCGATGCCGCCCAGGCCGACGATGAGCGCCGTCGTTTCGGGCAGGTGCATGACGTCGCCGGCCTCGCGCGGGCTCTTCTTCCACTCGCGGCGCAGCTGCTGCGGAATGAACACGTGCAGCCCGCGGGCAAAGGCCAGCACGAACGCGAGGATATGCGCGCCGATATGATCGTTATAGATCTCGCGGAAGTTCGTCACGCTCACCGGATGGCGGATCAGCTCGGGGTAGTAGTAGCCGGCCGGCGGCGCCGCAAACGGCGCCTGCAGCCAGCGCAGCTTCGCGGCCTTCGGCAGGAGCTCCTTGCCGAGGGCGCCAAAGGCGGCTTCCGCATCGACGATCTCCCGCGCGGCGGCGTCCGCATCCTCGGCGACGACCACGCGGACCTCCGGCACCGATTCAGCCAGGCGCCTGGCCCATTCGCGCGTCGTGTCGGTCTGCGGCGGCAGCATGACGAACTTGAAGGAATTGCTGCTGACCACGGTGGTTCCTCTCCTGCACGGGGAGACGTAGTGTAGACCGGTCCAACGCCTGGAACGAACACATGAAGCAGATTCCGCTCGGAGCCACGGGAACGGCCACGCTGCACGTGCAGCCCGAGCACCTGGCCAACCGGTTCAAGGACGCGAGCCTGCCGCCGGTGTTCGCGACGCCGGTGATGATCCTGGTCATGGAGAACGCCGCCCTCAACGCCATCAAGCCGTTCCTGGAGGCCGGCGAAAGTGCCGTCGGCATTGCCGTGGATGTGAAGCACGTCGCCGCCACACCGGTCGGTCAGGATGTCCGCGCGATGGCGGAAGTCGTCGGCGTGAACGGAAAGCGGATCGACTTCAAGGTGACGGCACGCGATAGCGAGGAGGAGATCGGCCGGGGAACCCACCAGCGGATCGTGATCGACCTCAGCTCCTTCAACGCGCGGCTGACCCGGAAGGGCCGCTGAAGACCGGCGCGATCACCCGCCTTGGGAGGGCTGTGCGGACCAGAGCTTTCGCACCAGCCAGAACGACAGGACGAACCCGCCAACACCGCCGATGGGCACACCCAGGATGAGTCCAAACCAGGCGTAGCCCCCTTCGAACGACCCTTCGATCGCCTGATCCGCGTCGGCGATCGCGGACGCCAGGACGACGGCTCCAACGAGCCCCCCGATCAAACCTGCAAGGAGAGCGACCAGCGTGCGCATTCAGGATGTCCGCTTCGAAAGGCAGCCCGGCATTCTTGTCCTCGAGGCGAGGTCTGCCGATCTTGGCCTGTTGAGGACGTACCGCCAACTGTTGGGTAGGTGACACAGGACAAAAAGTGCCCAAACGGCGATCGTGACAGTCCCTCGGCGCGCATCACTCCACCTTGAATTGTAGGCTTTGCGTCCGCTTGATAGGTATGCGCAGCCAGACTGCGCAGGGAGGTCGGAATGCGAACGATAGTGCTGAGCGCATTTTGCATGATCGCGATGGCCGCGACCGCAAACGCCGAGATCAAGGAGAAGCCCGTCACCTATTCGGACGGCACGACGACGATGAAGGGCTTCGTGGTGTACGACGACGCCATCAAGACCAAGCAGCCGGGAATCGTGATGATCCACGAATGGTGGGGCGTCACCCCGCACATCCATAACGAGGCGAAGAAGTTCGCCCAGCAGGGCTACACGGCCTTCATTGCCGACATGTACGGCGATGCCAAGACCGCCGACAACCCGAAGGACGCGGGCGCTCTCTCGAGCTCGGTCATGAAGGACCCGAAGGCGATGGAATCGCGCTTCAAGGCGGCACAGGCCGAGCTCGCCAAACAGGACTCGGTCAATCCGCAGCGCCTCGGCGCCGTCGGCTACTGCTTCGGCGGCGCGGTCGTACTGAACATGGCGCGCGCCGGCGACGACCTCAAAGCCGTTGCCGGTTTCCACGCCTCGCTCGGCCTCAACACCCCGGCTCCGGCTCCGGGAACCGTCAAGGCCAAGGTCCTCATCCTGAACGGTGCGGACGATCCCTTCGTGAAGAAGGAGCAGTACGATGCGCTCAAGAAGGATTTCGATGCCGCGAAGGCGGACTATCGCATCGTCACCTATCCGGGCGCCGTGCATGCCTTCACGAACCCCGAGGCGACCGAACTCGGCCAGAAGTTCAATCTGCCGCTGAAATACGACGCCAAGGCCGACCAGGAATCAAAGGCGGAAGCGGCCAAGCTGTTCGCCGCCACGCTCAAGCAATGAGCCGAGTCTAAATCCTGTTCGTGACGACCCGTCCTCCCGTTCGGCCGATCCTCACATCGACCGAATGGGAGCCGACGGATAGCCTCCGCAGCTCCACCTCGTCGAGGAAATCAGGCAGCACCGGCTGGTCGAACGTGACCTCTCCGGCGGCCGGATCGAACGCGAGGCCGAGGCAGGAGCGGAGAAGCGACAGGGGCGCCGCCGCCGCCCATGCCTGCGGCACGCAGGCAACGGGATAGAAGGTCGGGCTGCGGCCGTGCTGCCGCGCGAAGCCGCAGAACAGCTCGGGAAGACGCTGCAGGTCGAAGTAGATCGCGGCGGAGAACAGACCTTCGAAGAGACGCGCCGCCTCGTTGCGGAAGCCGTAACGCGCAAAGCCAGCGGCGATGAGCGCGTTGTCGTGCGGCCAGACCGAGCCGTTGTGGTAGCTCATCGGGTTGTACCGGGCCTCCGTCGTGGCGATGGTGCGGATACCCCAGCCTGAAAACGACGTACGGTTCATCAGGGTCCGGACCACCGAGGCCGCCCGATCGCGATACGCGAGGCCGGTGAACAGGACGTGCCCGGCATTGGAGCTCCGCACCCGGCAGGGCCTCTTGTCGCCATCGAGGGCGAGCACGTACGTCCCGAGCTCGGCATCGAAGAAAGCCTCGTCGAAGCGCTTTTGCAGCGCATCGCCCTCGGCGGCCTGCCCGACGGCGCGATCGGACATGCCGAGCTGCGCATATATCTCCGCCATCGCCCGCCTCGCACCGTAGACGTAGGCCTGCACCTCGGCGAGCGCGATCGTACCGCGCGCCGGCGTCCCGTCGGCATGAAAGATCGAATCGTGGCTGTCCTTCCAGCCCTGATTGGCCAGACCGTCGTCGGATCGCCGCCCATACTCCACGAAGCCGTCGCCGTCGCGGTCGCCATAGCGGTCGATCCAGTCGCAGGCCGCGTCGAGATGCGGCCGCAGCTCCTTGATGAAGTCGAGGTCTGCGGTTCGCTCGAGGTAGGCGCCGGCCAACAGCAGGAAAAGCGGCGTCGAATCGATGCTGCCGTAATAGCGCCGGAACGGCACCTCCCCCAGTGCCGCCATCTCGCCGCCGCGAGCCTCGTGCAGGATCTTTCCCGGCTCGGCATCCGCGGCGGCGTTATGCTCGGTCGCCTGGGTGGCGGCGAGATGGCGAAGCACGCCCCGCGCGATGCTCGGATCGAACCACAGCATTTGCCACGCGGTGATCAGGGCATCGCGGCCGAACACGGTGCTGAACCAGGGGATGCCGGCGTAGGGATACGGACCGGTCGACAGGTTGGTCACCAGCATATAGAGGTCCGCGACGCTGCGATGCAGCGCCTCGTTGAAGACGTCGTTCGAGGTCCTCACCGCCGCGGCATGCTGGACCATCCGGCGCGATGCCCGCTTTCCGTCACGCAGGGCGAAGAAGAAGGCATCCGGCAGGGCGTGCTTGCCGAGCTCCGGACCGCAGGCGATCTCGATGAAGACGACGCTCGTCGTGTGCGACGCCAGATCGAGCTCGAACGTGGCGGCCGTGCCCGTCAGACGGCGGGGAACCGGATAGAAGCCCAGGGTCGTCTGGCGCGTCTGCTGGTCGAGCCCCGTATAGCCGAGGGTCACCCGGTCGGGCGCGAGCTTGGGCGCATGGTCGCGACCACGATGGGCGCGCTTGGCGCCACGGACCTCGAACAGATCGGCGTAGTCCGAGCCAAAGCCGATCTCGATGCGAAAATGCAGCGACCGGTCGCTGAAGTTCGTCACCGCCAAGCGCTCGATAAGGCCGGACCGGCAGAGCAGGCGCGAGCGGCGGAAGTGGAGAAGGCCCTGCGACAGCAGCAGCCGGTCGTTCGGGTCGAAGAGGTCGGGGTTCGTCAGGTCGCAGGTCAGCGTGGCATTGTCGTCGCTGATCGTCGAACTGAGCAATTTCGGCCGGGCGTTCTCGATCGCCAGGGTAAAACGCGACAGGTATCGCGTATCGCAGTCGTAGAGGCCTTCGGGACTTCCCGGCGCGGCAATTGCGTCGCCCGAATGATTGAAGATTCCGAACGTGTCGTCCTTCTTCAGGGTTCGCAGCTGCCCGCCCTGCAGTGCTGTCGTCGCCGAGCCGTGCAGTTCGGCATCCTTGGCCGAGGCGGCGTACAGCGACTCGGACGCAAGCAGGGAGATCGAGGCTTTTGTTGCCGGCGGCATCGATCCGATTGCTCTCCTTGGTTTAGGCGGCTCGCTTGGCCAACCGGCTCAATTCGCGGTCCACCAGCTGGTAGTAGGGGCCACGGCGGCGCATCAGCACCTCCGGCGGACCATCCTCGATCAGCCGGCCCTTCTGCAGCAACAGGATGCGATCGAAATTGCGCAGGGTCGACAGACGATGGGCAATGGCGATCACCGTGCGCCCCCTCATGAGGTCTTCCAGGGCCTCGCGAATGGTCTCCTCGGACTCGCCGTCCAGGGCGGAGGTCGCTTCGTCCAGGATGAGCAAGGGTGCGTTCTTCAGGAATGCGCGCGCGATGGCGATGCGCTGCCGCTGGCCGCCCGAAAGCCGCACGCCGCGGTCTCCGATCATCGTGTCCAGCCCGCGCGGCAAGTTCTCGATAAAGCCGCGGCAATGCGCGGCCGTCGCGGCCTTCCAAACCTCCTCATCGCTGGCATCGGGCCGGCCGTAGCGGATGTTTTCGAGGAGCGTCCGGTTCAGCATGGTCGTGTCTTGCGGAACCACTGCGATGGCATTGCGAAGGCTGTTGTCGGTGACCCGCGCGATGTCGTACCCGTCGATCAGGATACGACCGCGTTCGACCGGATAAAAGCGCTGCAGCAGTGCGACGAAAGTCGATTTGCCGCCACCCGAGGGGCCGACCAGGCCGACGCGCTGTCCCGAGTCGATGGTGACGCAGAAGTTGTCGAAGATCCTCTTCTCGCCTGGATAGCTGAACGAAACCTTGTCGAACACGACCCGAGCGCCGTTCGGCACCAGCGCCGCAGCTTCGGGGGAGTCGCGCAAATCGTGCGGCGACAGCAACGTCGCAACCGCCTCCGACAGCCGTGCGACATGCTGGGTGACGTCGACGAGCGCGACCGCCAAGTCGCGCGTGGCGCTCAACACAGAAATGCCGAGCGTGCAAACCAGCACGACGTCACCGGCGGTCGCACGGCCCTGGCGCCAGAGCTCGATCGCCCAGGCGAGCATCGCCAGCGTCATGACGACGACCACGAGAGCGTGCGACAGACGCAGGATCTCGAGGTAACGCAGGCTGCGCTGGCGAGCGTTCATCTCGTGCGCCACCGTCTCATCGAAGCGTTCGTGCTCGCGGGTCGTTCCGCCGAAGGCGCGGACCAGCGACAGATTGCCGATCACGTCGACCATCTCGCCGTCGACCCGCGCGGCCTTCTTGGCGAAGTCGTGATGCAGCGGCCGGCCAGCGGCCGCGAAGCGGAACATCGCGACGACCACGATCGCCGAAGCGACGACCATCACCGCCGCCATCGACGGGCTGACCGCGGCCAGAAAGCCGATGGCCGCGATGGTGGCAACACAAGGCGGCAAGACATTCCACATCAACATGTTTTCGATCTGGAACGCGGCGTTGGATGTCGCCGTGATGCGGCCGGTGAGCATGCCCGGCAGCCGATTGGCGAAGAACAACGGGGCGTGGCCCGTCAGGTGACGGAAGAGTTCCGATCTCACATCGCCGGTGACCCTCACGAAGGTCTTGCTCGCGACCCAGCTCGCGATCCGCCACAGGAAATTGTCGGCGGCCACGCACAACACGAGAACAGAAAAGGCGAGCCATGGGCTGCCGGCGCGTTCGGGGCCTTCCGACAGCACATCGACGAGAAATTTCACACCATATTGTGTGCTTACCGAACAGCCTACCGCGCCCAGCACGGCCAACAGGATCACCGCGTGCGCCACCGGGCGGCGACTCGCATGACGCCAGAGAAATCGCAAAGGTTGGCCCTGATAGCGGCAGATATCGTCGTCGGTCACTGACATACCCGCGCCTCCCCCACTCTGTTGAACCCGCGTCTTTAGGAAAATCTGTCGCATTCGCCAAAAAAACGTGACCGCGACGCGGCGCGGTCGTTGTCACAGGCAGTCGCCACGCAGAAGCGACGGGTGGACATAGGGTTTCCGTTCAAAACGACAACCAAGGAGTTTCGTTCCATGAGGATTGCGCAGGTTGCCCCCCTCACCGAAGCCGTGCCTCCGACGCTATATGGCGGCACCGAGCGAGTCATCTCGTGGCTCACGGAAGAGCTTGTCGCTCTTGGCCACGATGTCACGCTCTTCGCAAGTGGTGATTCCGTGACTTCTGCCAAGCTCGAGCCCATGTGGCCCCGGGCGCTTCGGCTCGACGGCACGGTGCGCGATCCCAACGCACTCAACATGACGACGATCGAGAAGGTCTATCGCCGTTCGTCCGAATTCGACCTTATCCATTTTCATCTTGACTACTACCCGTTCTCGCTGATGTCGCGACAGGCGACGCCGTTCCTCACGACATTGCATGGCCGCCTCGACCTGCCCGAGCATCATCCGACGTTCGAGACGTTCTCCAACGTTCCGATCGTCTCCATATCGAACGCCCAACGCCGGCCCATTCCGAAGGCCAACTGGATGGGCACCGTGCCGCACGGCCTGCCGGCCCATCTGCTCCAGCCGCAGCCGGTGCAGCCGCGCTATCTCGCTTTCCTCGGCAGGATCTCGCCCGAGAAGCGCGTCGATCGTGCCATCGGCATCGCCGAACGCTGCGGCCTGCAGCTCAGGATCGCCGCAAAGGTCGATCGCGCGGACCAGGACTACTTCGACGAGACGATCAAGCCCCTGCTGTCCAAGCCCTGTGTCGAGTATATCGGCGAGATCGGCGACGACCAGAAATCCGAATTCCTGAGCGGCGCGATCGCGTTGCTCGTGCCGATCGATTGGCCCGAGCCGTTCGGTCTCGTCATGATCGAGGCGATGGCGTGCGGCGCGCCGGTCATCGCCTTCAACCGCGGCTCGGTTCCGGAGATCGTCGAGGACGGCGTGACGGGCTTCGTGGTCGAGGACGAGACGAGCGCCGCGGGCGCCGTGCGCGACCTCGGCTCGCTGTCCCGCAAGCTCGTCCGCCGGCGGTTCGAGGAGCGGTTCACCGCCCGGCGCATGGCGGAAGACTATATCCGGCTCTACCGGTCGATGATCGAGGCTGGGCAGGCGGTGCGCCGGGCAGCGGCCGACTAGGGGCGCTCAGCCTGGACGAACCGACTTCGGCCAATCGACTTCGGCCAGTCGCCTCAAGACCGCGGCTTGGTCTCGGGCATGGCCAACGCCAGGATGACGACGCTGGCAGCCGCCAGGAGCGCCAGCATGGTGAAGGCGGCGTGACTGCCGAAATCGTCGCTGACGTAGCCGGCCAATGTCGAACTTGCGGCGGCGCCAATGCCCATGGTGGAACCGATGGCACCCTGCACCAGATTGAAATGCCCCCGCCCGCGCGTGACGTCGACCGCCGTCAAGGGCACGAGCACGCCGAGCACGGCGCCCGATATGCCGTCGAGCGCCTGCACCAGCGTCAGGACGACAGGATCGCCGGTCGAGGCGAACAGGAAGCCGCGCAGCGCCAGGGCGCCGAAGCCCAGCAGCAGGATCGGCTTGCGTCCGATGCGCTGCGCCCAGAGTCCGACCCAGGGCGAGAACAGCGTCACCATGAATTGCGGCACGACGATCGAGGCGGCGACCATCAGGGTCGCAGCCTTGCTCGACTTGAGCGTCATCATGCTGGCCGCCAGCGGCAGCATGGCGCCGTTGGCGAGATAGAACAGCAGCACGCAGACCAGGAAGGTGACGAACGCCCGATTGCGGGCAAACGCCGAGACGGCCGCCACAAGAGAGCTCGTCGGTACCGAGGCGGCGCGCGGAGCACTCGAGGTCGGTCCGATCTCCTCGCGCTTGATGCGGAACAGGGCGTAGAGAGCCGGCAAGGTCAGCGCGCCCGCCAGCAGGAAGACGGCGCGGCTCGATAAATAATATCCGATCGCCCCCATCGCCGCCGCCGCAAGTCCCGTGCCCGCCGACGCGAAGGCGACATTGCGGCCGAGGCGCTCGCTCATCCGATCGGCCCCGACGAGGCCGAGGCTGATCGACGCCACGGCGAGCCCCAGCATGCAGCTTGCGGCCGCATGGAGAACGCGTGCAGCCAGGACCACGGGCAAGATCGGCCAGGCAGCGAAGGCAAAAGCGCTGGCGCCGATCGCGACCAGCGTGACGGCGGCGATGGCGCGCAACGAGCGCGCGGCATCGACGATCGCACCGAACGGAACCTGGCCGATCAGGCCGACCAGGCCGCTGACCGTGAGCACGAGGCCGATATCGACCTGCGTCCACTTCTGGCTGGTCAGGAAGACGGCGACAAACGGCCCGAAGCCGGTCTGGATGTCGGCCACGAAGAACACGAGCCAATCGAGCCCGCGGCGACTGCGCAAGGAGGGCACTGTGTCAGACGGGCAGGCCGGCGGAGCCGCGTTCGGCTGCATGATGCCGTGCCCTATGGCTTCGGCGTCGGCTGCTCCGTCGGCGGCGGCTGCGCCGGAGTGTCGGGAGGCGGTGCCGGCGCCGGCGATGGCGAGGGTGATGGTGATGCCGGCGCGGCAGGAGGCGGAGCGGCCGATGCCGGCGGAGGTGGCGCCGGCGCAGTGCGCCCCAGGATGACGATCGGCTCGCCCTCCTTGTAGACCGGGGCCTTGCGCAGCTGATCGCGCGGCAGGTCGGCAATCAGCTTGTCGGGAGGACCGGAGTCGGGAAAGTGGAGGATGTGCCAGTCGACCGCGATCTTGCGGGAGCCGACTCCGAGAAAGCCGCCGAAGTCGATGATCGCGGCCTGCACGACGCCCCCGCGATCGACGATGACGTCGACGACACGGCCCAGATCCTCGCCCTTGGCGCTGCGTACCGGTTTGCCGAGAAGCGTCTGGGCTTGATTGTTATCGACGATCACGGCCGGTGTTTCAGCCGCGGGCGGAGGAGGAGCAGGAGGAGCGGGAGCAGGAGCAGCAGGAGGCTTCGCCGGATTTGGCGCTTCAGGGGGAGTGCCGGTGGAGGGAGCTGGCTGCGCCTGTTGAGCGAGAATGGCTTCCGGAGGGGTCACCAGCGAGCTGACCAGGAAAAGAAGCAGAAAGAAACTGGGCGCTGTACGGGACAAAGGCACACTCCCCTCCTCCATGCACAACGCCCCGAAGCGGTCGGCGTTGCAGCGACGAAGCGGCGTCTTGCCGCGTCGATCTCTCGTCTTAGTGTCGGCTCATGACCTCTCGCAGGAACATTTTATTGGGGCTCGCGGCTTCAACCACCGCAGCATGCAGCGCACGCGGGCCGGCACCCACAACGTCATATCAGTATCCGACCGCGCCGCCGCCACCAAATCGCGAGTCGCTGGGATTGGACGCGGTGATCGACATCAGCCGCGGCGTGACCGTCTCGAGCTTCCGGCTGGTGCGCCAGAGCAACATCCTCGCCGTCATCCATAAGGCGAGCGAAGGCGGCGACTATGCCGATTCGGCGTGCGCTGCCCGACGTCCGCAGGCCGAAGCGGCGGGATTGCTGTGGGGCACCTATCACTTCGGCACCGGACAGTTCTCGGGCAGGGAACAGGCGCAGTTCTTCCTGGCCGCTTCGCGGCCGGGTCCCAGGACGCTTCTCGCCCTCGACCTCGAGGCGAACGACAGCGACCCGTCGAACTCCATGACGCTCGGGCAGGCCGAGGAGTTCGTGAGAACGGTGGCCGAGGCCACGGGCCGCCTGCCGGTCGTGTACGTGCATCCGATCTGGGCCAACGGCGATCCCCTGCCTGGCTCCGGACTGAGCTTCGGCGCGCAGATCACGCCGGACTCGATCCTTGCGCGCTGCGGCCTATGGGTCGCCGATTACCACGATTCCCCCGAGATCCCGCTGGCCTGGGCAGCGACGGGCTGGCGTCTCTGGCAATATGCGGGCGACGAGAATGCGGGCCATCCTGCCTACAACCAGACCATGCTCGTGCAAGGCGTCAGCCACTGCGATCGCAACCTGTTCAACGGCGACGCGGCAACCCTGCGCGCATTCTGGGGTGGCTTCGCCTGAAGACGGGGTCATCAGCCGGTGATCCGCATGACCGCATACCAGCCGGTCATGCCGACACCGAGCATGGCGACGACCACGATAGCAGCCGGCGCCCGTCGAAGCCTGAACCGACCTGAAGGCCCCACAAACCTGTGATAACAAGAGTCCCGAAAGTCCGGAGGAAATCGCCGATGCCCATCATCGATTCGCAGGTTCACGCCTATGAGGCGAACACGCCCAAACGGCCCTGGCACAGCGTGCCGAACTGGCCCGCTCATGTGACCGGCGACGAGATGGTCGCGGCGATGGACAAGGTCGGCGTAGATGGCGCGATCTTCATCTCCGCCTTCTCGCTCTATCAATACGACGCGAGCTACGCCGTGGAAGTGCAGCGCGCGCATCCCGACCGCATGGCGATCGTCAAGCCGGTCGATCCGGACGATCCCAAAGTGGCCGACGTCATTGCCGACTGGAAGAAGACGCCGGGCGCGGTCGGTGTCCGCATCTTCCTGCGCGACGAGAATCCGCGGCCGCCCACCGATCCCGGCTTCGACCGGATCCTCAAGGCCGCCGTCCAACACGACATGCCGGTCAATTTCCTGTGCTGGGGCAAGCTGGATCAGGGCACCCAGTTGATCGACCGCCATCCCAACGCACGTTTCATCCTCGACCATCTCGGCCTCCTGCAGCCGCGCGTGCCGCCGGCGCCGCCGCAGCCCTGGGCCGACCTGCCGAAGGTGCTGGAGCTCGCCAAGCGCCCGAACGTGGTGATCAAGGTCAGCGGCGCCTGCACGCTGTCCAAGGAGCCCTACCCTTTCCCGGACATCTGGGATCCTCTCGCGCGCATCTTCGATGCCTGGGGCTTCGACCGCTGCCTGTGGGGCACCGACTGGACGCGTGCCTTCGCCGTCCTCAACTACGAGCAGGCGGTGAAGCCGTTCCTCGAGACCAAGCGACTGAGCGACAGCGAGCGCGCCATGCTGATGGGTGGCGCCTGCGCCAAGGCCTACGGCTGGTCACCGAAGAAAGGCTAGTTCCGAGGCGGCGCTGGCGAACCCGGAATCAAGGCAGCAGCGGACGTCCCGGGACAGCATGCGCCAGGCGCTGAAGAGAGGGCAGGTCGGGCAGTGGCCGGTCGACGGACCAGAGCGCGGCCGCCTGATCTTCGAAGGTGGCCAGGCGAAGCTCCGGCGACAGGCGCCGATTCGCATCGGCCACGATGACCGCGAGGCTGAGCGCGATGACGAGGAAGAGCGACACCGGTTCGATGCGCGAACCGATCGCTTGTACGACGCGACGACCACCCATGGACTACCCCTTTATCGCTCCCTGAGCGCCTATCGCCGCCCCCGCATCGCGGAGCCAGCGAAATGAGGCGTTCGCGATATGCGCGATACAACATCGCTTGTTCGTGTTTCTGTGCTGTTTCCCACGCAGCACCCGCATGGAAGGTCACGATGGCCTGTGGCAATGTTGTGGCTGTGACGAACAGAAGCCGGCGCGCCGTCCTCATCCTTCCCCTCTTGCTGGCCGCGGGAAGCAACGTCCACGCCGAGTCCTGGCCGAGCCACGCGATCCGGTTCACCGTGCCATGGCCCGCCGGCGGTGTCGCCGACGCCATCGCGCGCCTCACCGCAGAGAAGCTGTCCGAGCGGCTCGGCCAAAAGCTGATCGTCGAGAACAAGCTAGGTGCATCCGGCAATATCGGCATGGCCGCCGTGGCCGCCGCACCGGCCGACGGCTACACGCTGGTCCTGACGCCGACCGGCAATCTCACGGTCAACCAGGCGCTCTACAAGGACCTGCCGTTCGACACGGCGCGGGACTTCCTGCCGCTCACGGTGCTGGCGACCGTGCCCAACGTGCTGGTGGTGAACCGCACCGTCGCGGCGAGAACCGTCGCCGAGCTGGTCGCCTACGCCAGGGCCAATCCCGGCAAGCTGACCTTCGCGTCGCCGGGCCAGGGCAGCGGCGCCCATCTCGCCGGGGAGCTGCTGAAGGCCGACGCGGGGATCGACATGCTGCATGTGCCCTACACGGGCATCGCGCCGGCAATGAACGATGTGGTGGGCGAGCGCGTGTCGCTCATGTTCCTCGGCATCTCGTCGGCGCTGCCCTACATCCGCGCCGGCAGCCTGCGGCCGCTGGCTGTGGCCGCATTGAAGAGATCGCCGCTGCTGCCCGACGTCCCGCTGGTGGCCGATGCGGGCTATCCCGGGTTCGACGTCACGTCATGGTACGGCATCGCCGTGCGCACCGGCACGCCGGCCGAGATCGTCGACCGCCTCTATCGCGAGACCGCCGAGGTCCTCAAGCTCGACGAGGTGAAGGAGCGCTTCGCCGGCATGGGTGTGGAGCCCGGCGGCCTGCCGCCGCAGGCGTTCGCCGCGATGGTCCGGAGCGAAACGAAGAAGTGGGGCGACATCATCGCGCGGGCCAATATCAAGCTCGAATAGCCGCAGGCGACGCGGCCAACTACACCGGGATGTCGCACTTGGCGCGGCGGCCTCGAAGTCCTTCATCCGCCTCACGATATCGGCTGTCAGTTCCAGGCCCTGGCTAAAGCTCACGGGCTCGGTACCGATGTCGAAGGGCTTGCCGTCCGCACTTGCCGGTCCAGTCCGCGTGAAAACTGCCTTGATCGACAGGCGCCCGTCAATTCGCACAAGGGGGACGGAACCGATCGCTTCCTCCGTCATGCTGCAGTCGGTGAACATCTCGCTCCCTTCGCGACGATCGATCCGTCGCAAGCATGCTTGAACGGTCGGCTCCCGTCGCCCCGCGTCAATCTCTTCATGCAGAACGATGCCCCACCAATACGGAATTTCAATGTCCGCCTTGGACCGGACACGCCCGGCCGTGCGATAATCGGGCCATGCCCGATACGCCGCTTCCCCAGATCCGGCCGCTCAGCGCCGCCGACCACGAACGCGCCATGAGCGAATACGGCCGACGCGCAGAGGCGCGTGCCTACGCGCTTGGCAATCGCGGCCCGATCCGGATCGGCGCCGACGGCAAGCTCTTGCCGGAGATCCTGGAGTCGTACTGGACGAACGGCTTCTACGTTTTTCAAGGCGTCGTCGGACCGGAAGAGCTGGCCGAGCTGCGCGCCGACATCGATGCCGTTCTGTCGCGCGCCCCGGTCGCGCCCGACGCCACCGTGGACTTCCACGGCCGGCCGGTGATCGATCACGGCATCATCAAGCCGCCCTATCGCTGGGCCAGACCGTTGAGCGACCCGGTCGGCGGCACCGACGCCAACAACGGCCGCCATCCTGCCGAGATGCTGCAGCCCACGCCGGACAAGGATGCGCCAGCCTGGACCGTCGAGCTGCTCGACGGGAACCTGCACCTCAGCGACGCCTGCTTGCGGCTGTACGGCCATCCCGGCCTGCTGACCGTCGCGGAGTCGATTCTCGGCGACGACTTCGTGCCCTATAACGAAGTGACGTTCGTGAAGGAACCCGGCCTCGGTCCGTCGGTCGCCTGGCACCAGGACGGCACGACGCATTGGACCGCGCCGGACTGGGACCAGGGCGCGCACGGCTTCAACTTCATGACCCAGCTCTATCCCAGCACGGCGGCGAACTGCGTCTGGGTGCTGCCCGGCAGCCACAAGCGCGGCAAGGCCGACATCAAGAAGATGGTGGCCGAGGCGGGCTCCGACCGCATCGAGGGCGCCGTCCCGATGCTGTGCGATGCCGGCGACACGATCGTCACGAACCGCCAACTGGTGCACGGCTCGTTCGCCAACAGCTCGCCCGATCGGCGCATCACACTCAACGAGGGCTTTTTCCCGCGCAAGCGCGTGCTCAACGTCACGACCCGCCGCCTCACCGGCAAGATCGAGACCTACGACCAGGCCCGCATCGATGCCCGCACCCGCATCCTGCAGATCGCGATCGACGCCCGGCGCCAGCGCTTCCCGCAGGAGACGCCCTATGTCTACCGGCCGCTGGCCGGCCGCGAGGACGAGAACCGCTGGACCGAGACAACACGCGCCACGGTGCTGAAGAACTACAACCAGCTCGACATGTTCATCTGAGGGTGAGGGCGTGACGTCTGCGCGCGCCCTGATGGCCCTGCTGCTCGCCGCTAGCTGCTCGACACAACCTGCCGGCCCCTGGCAGAAACCCGGCGTCGATGAGCCGACGCAATCCCGCGAGACCGCGGCCTGCCGGAGCGCCGCCCAGACCGCAGCGCTGCGGGCCTATCCCTCCAGCGGTGGGGCTGCAGGTCTCGGCGCCGGTGGCGCGATCGCGTCGCAGCAGCGCGACACGGCTGGGCGCGCGGCGGTCGAGATGGCGCGGTTCGACGACTGCATGGCCGACAAGGGATACCGTCGCTCCTAGTGCAGGCGTCCGGGTCCTTTGCTAGAACGCTGGCGACGTGTTCCTGCAGAGAAATTGCCAGATGAAATCGCCCATCGTCCTCATCGACCGCCATCCCGGCCGCTCCACCCAGACGCTCGGCATCGCGCGGGCGATCGGCACCGATCCGGACCTGATCCACGAGCCGTCGGTCGGCGTCGTCGGCACCAAGGGCGACAGCCAGTGCTACCTGGGCGTCATGGCCAAGGTCGAGGCGATCCACAACAAGCTCAAGGGCCGCATCGGCACCGGCCAGGGCCAGCTGAAGGCGCGCCTGGTGCAGCCGGAATACACGGTCGCGATCTCCGACGGCATCCGCAACGGCACGCGCGAGATGCGCTACTCGCTGATCGGCCGCGAGGTCACGAACGATTCCCTGTGCGAGCATCTCAGCGCGACCGGGCTCGCCGGCACGATCGCCGTCGTGGCCTGCGACAAGCCACCGGTCGGCACGCTCGCGGCGCTGCTCGAGCACAACCGTCCCGCCATCATCATGTCGGACGGCCCGATCCATCCCGGCCATGATCCGAAGACCGGCGAGGCGCTCGATATCGTCAGCGCGTACCAGGTCGCCGGCAATCCCGACGCCGCCTTCCGCGAGCATATCGCCCTGCATGCCTGCCCCGGCATCGGCAGCTGCGGCGGCATGTTCACCTACAACACCATGCAGACCTTCATCGGCGTGGTCGGCATGGAGCCGCTGCACATGGTGGCGCCGCCGTCCGACGATCCGCGCCGCACCAACGAATTCGCGGCCGAGCTGGTCGACCTCTTGTCGAACCTGATCGCCAAGGACCTCAAGCCGCGCGACATCGTCGTACGGGACTCGATCCGCAACGCCACCATCGTCGCGATGGCGATCGGCGGCTCGACAAACGTCACCCTGCATGCGCCGGAGATCGCGCGCGCCGCAGGCTTCGGCAATTTCTGGAAGGACATCATCACGCCGGAGGAGTTCAACCATCTCTCGCAGCATGTCGTTCCCGTGCTCACGGACGCACGACCCTACGGCAAGTACTCGATGGTCGACATCGACCAGGTGGGCGGCGTGCAGGTGATCGTGCGCGAGCTGCTCGAGGCGGGCCTGCTGAACGGTGACGTGCTGACCTGCACCGGCGAGACGCTGGCCAAGCAGGTCGAGCGGCTCGGAGCGAAGAAGGCCGACGGCAAGGTCGTCTACACGGTCGAGAAGCCCTACAAGCCGACCGGCGGCCTGCGCGTGCTGGGCGGCAACCTGTCGCCGGATTTCTCGGCGATCCTCAAGCTCGCCGGCGTCGAAAGCGGGCTGGAGGGCAACGTCTTCCGCGGCAAGGCGCGCGTATTCGAGGGCGAGCAGGCGCTGCTCGACGCGCTCGACAAGCACCCGGAGCGCTTCCAGAACCACGACATGGTGATCGTACGCTACGAGGGCCCGAGCGGCGCGCCCGGCATGCCCGAGATGCTCGACCCGACCTCACGCATCACCACGCTGTGCCGCGAGCGCAACATCACCGTCGCGCTCATGACCGACGCCCGCTTCTCCGGCGGCTCGGTTGGACTGGTGATCGGCCATGTCGGCCCCGAGGCGGCGCTCGGCGGCCCGATCGCCTTCATCGAGGACGGCGACGAGATCGTGGCCGATCTCAACAAGAACGAGCTCTCCTGCCCTGCGCTGGACGACGCGGGTACGCTCGCCCGGCGCAAGGCCGCCTGGGAGAAGGCCGTTGCCGACAATGGCGGCATCCATCCCAACTGCGGCCTGGCCGACACTCGCCTGCTGCATCGCGCCCGCACCACCGCGGTGCCGGCGACGCGTGGAGGGGGCCTGCATCCCAACCGCGAGGTCTGGGTGCGCGCACCGCGCAAGGCCGAGCGATCGACCTTCGTGCTCAAGAACAAGCATCGGCCGCTGGCGAACAAGACCTTCTAGATGGGCGCGCGGACGGGTTCACAGTTCCTCGAGGGCCTGCGCAAGACCAGGCGCGAGATCTGGGTCGACGGCGAGAAGGTCGCCGACGTCACCGCGCATCCCAAGCTCAGCGGCGGTGCCGAGAGCATCGCCGCGATCTACGACCGCCAGCACGATCATGCCGGCGAGTGTCTGTACGCGGCACCGCCGTCGGGCGAGCTGACCAACGTCAGCCACATGATCCCGCGCTCGAAGGACGATCTGCGCCGCCGCCATGCCGGCCTCGTCCGGCTGTCGGAAGGCTCGATGGGCATCATGGGCCGCACGCCGGACTATATGAACATGAAGTTCGCGGCCTTCGCCTCGGCGCCGCAAGTGTGGGCCGGCGCTGACGACCGCAACGAGCGCGGCGCCCGCAACATCGTCGACTTCCAGCGATACCTCGCCCATGGCGACATTTCGCTCACGCACACCATCATCCAGCCGACCATAGACAAGCGCACCGACAGCAAGGTCGTCGGCACCAAGGCGATGGTCCGCAAGGTCGGGGAGACGGCCGACGGGATCATCGTGCGCGGCGCGAAGGTGCTGGCGACGCTGGCCCCCTACGCGGATGAGCAGGCCGTCTATCCCGGCCAGCCGCTTCCGCCCGACGCCAAGGAGTTCGCGCTCGCCTTCGCGATCCCGCTCGATACGCCAGGCCTCAAGTTCCTGTGTCGCGACTCGGTCGCGGCGCCGGGTGCCGATCCGTTCGACAAGCCGCTATCGTCGCGCTTCGACGAGCAGGATGCCTTCTGCATCTTCGACGACGTGCTGGTGCCGTGGGACCGTGTGTTCATCGACGGCGACGTGCCGATCTACAACTCGATGCGCGAGACCGGCTACGCCATCAGCATGACGACGCAGTCGACGATTCGCGCGCTCACCAAGCTCGAATTCGCCTACGGTCTCGCGAGCCGCATGGCCGAGCTGATCGGCGACTACTCGCCGGCGACCACCGAGATGCTGGGCGAGCTCGCCGCCTATGTGCGACTGACGGCCAACGCGGTCGCGCTGTCGCTGGAGCAGGCCTGGGAGCGCGGCGACGGCGTGTGGTTCCCCAACGGCGCGGCGCTCGAGCCGATGCGCTCGGTCTTGCCGATGTGGATGCCGCGCGTGGCCGAGATCATCACCCTGATCGGCAGCCACAACCTCCTGACCACGCCCAGCCGCGCCGAGCTCGCCGATCCGAAGCTGCGGCCCCTGCTCGACGAGATGCTGCACGGCGCCGACGGCGCGACCGCCGACGAGCGCGCCCAGGTGTTTCGCCTGGCCTGGGACTTCGTCGGCTCTGCGCTCGGCGGCCGGGGCTTCCTCTACGAGCGCTTCTACCTGACCTCGGCGTCACGCAACAAACAGATGCTGCACACGCGTTTCTTCGACCGCACGCGTTCACAGGCTCTGCTCAAGGACATGCTTGCGCGGGGCCGGCGCCCCGATTGACTCGTCCTCCGTGAGGCCGTCGAATACCGCCCGCACGACCCACCTGGAGGAAACACCGATGTCATTCTACAGAGGCATGACCTGCGAAAACGTCACGCTCAAAGGCGACAAGGGCACGCCGATCACCGCCTACGTGGCCAAGCCAGAGGGGTCGGGCAAGTTCCCGGGCGTCGTGCTGATCCATCACCTGCCGGGCTGGAGCGAGCTCTACATCGAGACCACGCGCCGCTTCGCTCATCACGGCTATCTCGCGATTTGCGCCAACCTCTATCAGCGGGAGCAGGGCGGCGGCAGCGACGCCAATCCCGACGACATCGCCGCCAAGGTGCGCGCCGAGGGCGGCATCGCCGATTCGCAGATGGTGGGCGACACCGCGGCCGCCGTGGCGTGGATGCGCGCCCATCCCAACAACAACGGCAAGGTCGGCCTGTTCGGTTCCTGCTCGGGCGGCCGCCACGCTTTCATCTATGCCTGCCAGAAGAAGGACGTCGATGCCTGCGTCGACCTGTGGGGCGGCCGCGTCGTGATGGGCAAGGAGGAGCTCAACGCCAAGACGCCCGTCGCGCCGATCGACATGACCAAGGACCTGCAGTGCCCATTGCTCGGCCTGTTCGGCAACGACGACCGCGCGCCCAGCCCCGAGCAGGTGAACCAGCACGAGGCCGAGCTCAAGAAGCTCGGCAAGAACTACGAGTTCCACCGCTACGACGGCGCCGGCCACGGCTTCTTCTACTGGCACCGCCCGCTCTACCGGCCCGAGCAGGCGATGGACGGCTGGAGCAAGGTGTTCGCCTTCTTCGGCAAGCACCTCGGCAAGTAGGAGCGACGCATGTGCACCTCCATCATCGAAATCGCCGGCGCCGAGGGCATGGCCAAGCGCGGCGACGAATGGTTCCCGCTGACCCAGTCGGTGGTCGCCTATGACCATGCGCGTCATGCGCCACTGGGCGACGTCATCACGCTCGACTTCTTCAACGCCAACCTCGATCCGGGCGCTCGCGCGGCGGTCGAGCTGACGCTCGACTCGGCGAAGGAGCTACGGGCGGCGCTTGACCGTGCGATCGCCGCGGCCGAGTACGAGGAGGCCGAGGTCAGAGGCAAAGGCGCGCCGCTCAGTCTCGTCCGCGCGGCGTGACGCAACAGCGTTGGCGTATCGGAGTCGATTCGGGCGGCACGTTCACCGACGTCTGCCTGTTCGACGAGGAGCAGGGTCGCGTCGAGGTCTGGAAGGTGCCGTCCACGCCGGACGACCCATCGCGGGGCATTGCCCAAGGCGTCGAAGAAGGCCTGCGCCGGGTGGCCTCCGACGCCGGCGACAAGCCGGCGTCGGCCGTCGCTTATTTCGGCCACGGCACGACGGTCGCGACCAATGCGCTGATCCAGCATCGCGGCGTCAAGACCGGGCTGATCACCACGGAAGGCTTCCGTGACCTGCTGGAGATCGGCCGCCAGAAGCGCCCCGACCTCTACGACATCCAGGTCGACAAGCCGCCGACCCTGGTGCCGCGTGATCTGCGCCTCGAGGTGCCTGAGCGCGTGCTGCACACCGGCGAGGTGGCGACGGCGCTCGACGAAGAGGCCGTGCGCGCGGCGGCGCGGCGGCTCAAGGCGGCCAACGTCAAGGCGGTCGCGGTGTCCTTTCTTTACGGCTTCGTGCGGCCCGAGCATGAGAGGCGCACGCTCGCCATCCTGCGCGAGGAGCTGCCGGACGCCTTCCTGTCGGCCGGCCACGAGATCGCGCCGGAGTTCCGCGAGTTCGAACGGCTCTCGACGGTGGTGCTCAATGCCTATCTCGGCCCGGTGATGGCGCGCTACATCGAGCGCCTCAGCCCGCGGCTCGAGGCGTTGGGCCTCGCGACTGCGCCGCACCTCACGCAGTCGAACGGCGGCGTCATCGGCTTTGCCACCGCGGCGGCGATGCCGGTGCGCACCGTACTGTCGGGCCCCTCGACCGGCGTGGTCGGCGCGCAGGCGATCGGCCGGGCCGCCGGGATGCCCGACCTCATCACCTTCGACATGGGCGGCACCTCGACCGACGTGGCGCTGCTGCAGGACGGCCAGTGCAAGCTCGCCTCCGAGGCGACCGTACATGGCTATCCGATCAAGGCGCCGATGCTCGATATCCATACCGTCGGCGCGGGCGGCGGCTCGATCGCCTATATCGACGCCGGCGGCCTGTTGAAGGTCGGCCCGCGCTCGTGCGGCGCCGATCCCGGGCCGGTCTGCTACGACAAGGGCAACCGCGAGCCGGCCGTCACCGACGCCAACGTGGTGCTGCGGATCCTGAATCCCGAGCACCTGCTGGGCGGCCGCATGAAGATCAAACGCGCGCTGGCAGTCGAGGCGGTGCAGGGCCTCGCCGGCCGGCTGAAGCTCGGACTGATGGAGACGGCGCAGGGCATCCTCTCGGTCGTGACCGCCAACATGGCGCGGGCGATCCGCGTGATCTCCGTGCAGCGCGGCCACGACCCGCGCAGCTACACGCTGATGGCGTTCGGCGGCGCGGGGCCGCTCCACGCTGCGCGATTGGCGCGCGAGCTCGACATGCGCCGCGTGCTGGTGCCGCCCAATCCCGGCATCCTGTGCGCCATGGGCCTGCTGCTCACCGACCTGCGCGCCGATTTCGCCGTGACAAAGCTGCTGCCGGCAAGAGAGGAATCGGCAGCGGCGCTCGCCGCAGGATTCGCCGATCTCGCCGCCCAGGCCGAGCGCTGGTTCGAGCAGGAAGGCATCGCGCCCGGCGAGCGAAAGCTCACGCGCGCCGTCGACATGCGCTACCACGGCCAGAACTACGAGCTCGCCATCGCGTACAACGGCGCAACCATGGCCACGCTGCTCGAGCGTTTCGCCGACGCGCACCGCCAGCGCTATGGTTTCGCGACCGACGAGGACCCGGTCGAAATCGTCACCTTGCGGCTGGAGGCCAACGGCGTGGTGCGGAAGGCTGACCTGAAGGCGCATCCCGAAGCGGGACCCGATGCCTCCGGCGCCATCGCCCAACATCGCGACGTCTGGCTGGCCGAGGCCGGGGGCTTCGTGCCGACGCCGATCTACGACCGCGAACACCTGCGGCCCGGCAACCGCTTCGCCGGCCCGGCGATCGTCGAGCAGATGGACGCCACGACGCTCGTGCCGCCGGGCATGACCGCGCGAGTCGATCATTGGCTCAACCTGATCCTGGAGGCGGCATGACCGTCGATCCCATCACGGTCGAGGTGATCGGCGCGGCCATGGGGTCGATCGTCGAGGAGACCGGCGAGACGCTGATCCGCGCCTCGCATTCGACCAATATCAAGGAGCGGCGCGACTGCTCGACGGCGCTGTTCAACGCGCGCGGCGAGACGCTGTGCCAGGCCGAGCACATCCCGATCCATCTCGGCAGCTTCCTCGACCTCGTGCCGCACATCATGCGGCGCTACCCGACCCAGGACATCCGCCCCGGCGACGCCTTCATCGGCAACGACGCCTACGAGGGCGGCGGCACGCACCTGCCCGACATCGTGATCGCCGAGCCGATCTTCATCGACAACCAGCTGGTCGCCTGGACGGTCAACCTCGCCCACCACGCCGACTTCGTCGATCGCGGCCATGCCCACATCTACCAGGAGGGCATCCGCATCCCGCCGGTGCGGCTCTATCGCGGCGGCGAGCTGCAGAAGGACGTCCAGGACCTGATCCTGCTCAATTGCCAGGTGCCCAAGGAGCGGCTGTCGGACCTGCGCGCGCAGATGGCGGCCAACCGGGTCGGCGTTCAGCGCTTCCAGGCGCTGTGCGCCAGGTACGGCACGGCGACCGTGCTGTCGGCGGGCGAGGCGCTGATGGATTATGCCGAACGCAAGATGCGGTTGGCGATCGCGGCCATCCCCGACGGGACCTGGCGCTTCGAGGATGTGTTCGACAACGAGGAAGTGCCCGAGCCGCTGCCGCTTGCCGTGGAGCTGACGGTGAAAGGCGACCGGCTCGCCCTGTCCTTCGAAGGACCGGAACAGCGGCGCGCCGGCATCAACATGACCTACACCGCGCTGCTCGCCACCACCTACTACGTGGTGAAGTCGGCGATGGATCCGACCATCCTGCCCAATGCCGGCCTGGCGCGGCCGCTCGACATCACCGCCCCGCTCGGCAGCGTCCTCAACTGCACCGCGCCGGCCGCGGTCAACGGCCGCCTGCAGACCTGCCAGCGCGTCGCCGACATGATCCTGGGCGCGCTGGCGCAAGTCGTGCCCGAGCGCGTGATGGCCTGCTCGAACTCGGCCTGCACGGTGGCCTATTTCATCGGCAAGAAACCGAAAGACGGCTCGACCTGGGTCTATCTCGAGACGATCGGCGGCGGCAGCGGGGCGAGGCAGCTCAAGGACGGGCTCGACGGCGTGCATGTCCACACTACCAACACGTCGAACCTGCCGGTCGAAGCGCTGGAGATCGAGTATCCGCTGGTGCTGATGCGCTATGAGCTGGTCGCCAACTCGGGCGGCGTCGGCCGCCATCGCGGCGGCATGGGGCTGCGGCGCGTCTACCAGGCGACTCACGATTGCCGCGTGCGCGTCGATCTCACGCGCCAGCTCTCGCAGAGCTGGGGCCTGTTCGGCGGCGGACCGGGCGCGCATGGCCGCGTCGAGGGCGGGCCCGGCGTGGTGTTCGACGGCGATCAGGCGGTGCTGAAGGCCGGGCAGTGGTTCGCGCTCGTCACACCGGGCGCCGGCGGCTACGGCCCGCCGCACGAGCGCGCGCCTGACGCGGTGGCGCGTGATCTCGCCGAGGGCGTCATCACACCCGACGTGGCGTCGACCGCCTACGGCTATTCCGCCAAGTAGTCATTCGCGTCAGGATACGCTATCGCGGAACCAGTCCGGGGGGATGCGTCATGCCGATCCGTCGCGTTGCAGGCCTGTTCGCTCTGTCGCTTTCCGCCGTGGCGCTCGCCGGCTGCAAACCCGAGAACAAGTTCGTCGCGCCGCCGCCGTCGGAAGTGAGCGTCGCCAGGCCGCTGCAGCAGACCTTCCGGCCGTACTCCGAGCTGACCGGCAACACGGCGGCCATCGCCACCGTCGACCTGGTCGCGCGCGTCGAGGGCTTCCTCGAGAGCATCGATTACCAGGACGGCACCTTCGTGAAGAAGGGCGATCCCCTGTTCCAGATCGAGCCGACCACCTACGACGCCAAGGTCAAGCAGGCCGATGCCGACCTCGCCTCCGCCAAGGCGCAGCTGCTCCAGGCCCAGGCCGAGTTCGTCCGCCAGGAAACGCTGCTGAGGCAGAACGTGTCGGCGCAGAACAGCTACGACCAGGCCAAGGCCAAGCGCGACTCGGCGCAGGCCAGTGTCGAGAACAACCAGGCCAACCTCGTCATCGCCCAGACCAACCTGGGCTACACCAGGGTCACCGCTCCGTTCGACGGCATCGTCACCTATCACCTGAAGTCGGTCGGCGAGCTTGTCGGCTCGTCGACGCCGACCCAGCTCGCGAGCATCATCAAGCTCGACCCGATCTACGTTAACTTCAACATGAGCGAGCAGCAGGTGCTGGATATCCGCGCCAAGCTGCGTGCGGCCGGGATCAATCCCGGGGAAGACATCAAGCGCGTCCCGATCGAGATCGGGCTGATGACCGAGCAGGGCTACCCGCACAAGGGCCATCTCGACTATGTCTCGCCCTCGCTCGACACGACGACCGGCACGATCCTGGTCCGCGGCATCTTCGACAATTCCAACCGGGCCCTGCTGCCGGGCTTCTTCGTGCGCGTGCGCGTGCCGACCGACATCGTCGACAAGGCCGCGCTGCTCGTGCCCGACCGCGTCGTCGCCGAAGACCAGGCGGGCAAATACCTCCTGGTCGTCGGCAAGGACGACGTCGTCGAGCAGCGCCGCCTCACCACCGGCATGCTGCTGACCGGCGGTCTGCGCGTGATCGACGGCGGCCTGAAGCCGGACGACCGGGTCGTGGTGAGCACCAACGGCCGCGCGATCCCCGGACGCAAGGTCACGCCAAAGGACACCACCATCCAGGCCCCGCCCGCCGAGACTCCGGCCAAGTAGGCGCGGTCCATGATCTCGAAATTCTTCATCGACCGGCCGGTGCTGGCCAATGTGCTGGCGATCGTCATCGTGCTGATCGGCGCCGTCGCGGCGTTCAACCTGCCGATCGCGCAGTACCCCAACATCGTGCCGCCGACCGTGTCGGTGACCACCAACTATCCCGGCGCCTCGGCCTCGACGGTGGTGAACCAGGTGGCGCTGCCGGTCGAGCTGCAGGTCAACGGCGTCGAGGGCATGATCTACATGCAGTCGACCAGCACCGACACCGGCAATTACACGCTGACCGTCACCTTCCAGATCGGCACCGACCTCGATTTCGCGCAGGTGCTGGTGCAGAACCGGGTGAGCGCCGCATTGGCCTCGCTGCCGCAGGCGGTGCAGGCGCAGGGTCTGACGGTGCAGAAGAAGTCGACCTCGATTCTAGAGATCGTGTCGCTGTTCTCGTCGAAGGACCAGTACGACGCCCTCTATCTCAGCAACTACGCCACCATCAACCTGGTCAACGAGCTGGCGCGCGTGCCCGGCGTCGGCAATGTCAATGTGCTGGGCGTCGGCAAGTACTCGATGCGAATCTGGATGGACCCGCAGAAGCTCTACAGCTTCGGCCTCACCGCCCAGGACGTGATCCAGGTCGTCCAGTCGCAGAGCCAGTCGGTGACGGCGGGCCAGGTCGGCACGCCGCCTGCCGGCCGCGGCCAGAGCTTCCAGTACACCGTCGACATCCAGGGCCAGCTCGACGACCCCGGCCAGTTCGGCAACATCATCGTCAAGAGCATGCCCGGCAACGGCGGCCGCATCGTCCGCCTGAAGGATGTCGGCCGCATCGAGCTCGGCGCGCAAACCTATGCCCAGGACTTCAAGGTCGACGGCAAGCCCGCGGCCGGCCTCGCGATATACCAGACGCCGGAGGCCAATGCGCTGGGCGTGGCGACGTTGGTCGAGAAGAAGATGGAAGAGCTGAAGAAGGCCTTTCCCGAGGGCCTCGAATTCAGCACGCCGTTCGATACCACCGCGTTCGTGAAGACCTCGATCAACGAGGTGTTCACGACCCTGATCGAGGCCGGCATCCTGGTGCTGGTCGTGATCGTGATCTTCCTGCAGGACTGGCGCGCGACGCTGGTGCCCGCGACCACCATCCCCGTCACCATCATCGGCTCGTTCGCGGCGATGGCCGCGCTCGGCTTCACCATCAACCTGTCGACGCTGTTCGGCATCGTGCTGGCGATCGGCATCGTCGTCGACGACGCCATCGTGATCGTCGAGGGCGTGGCTCGCCACATCGAGCGCGGCCTGTCGGCGCACGACGCCGCCGTGAAGGCGATGGACGAGCTGTTCGGCCCGGTGATCGGCATCACCCTGGTGCTGATGTCGGTGTTCATCCCGGCCGCCTTCGTTCCGGGTCTGACCGGCAAGATGTTCGCCCAGTTCGCCCTGGTCATCGCTGCGACGGCCTTCATCAGCGCCGTCAACGCGGCGACGCTGAAGCCGACGCAGTGCGCGATGTGGCTGCGGCCGGCGGTGCCGCCGGAGCAGCGGAACTTCTTCTTCCGCGGCTTCAATGCCGGCTACGACCGATTCGAGCGCGGCTATGCCTGGCTGATCCGGCACATGGTGGCGCGCAGCGGCGTGATGGTGCTGCTGGCACTGGTCGTGGCTGCGGTCGGCGGCTGGGGCATCGCCCGCCTGCCCTCGGCCTTCATCCCCAACGAGGACCAGGGCTACCTGATGATGGCGGTGCAGCTGCCCGACGGCGCCTCGCTGGGTCGCACCGGCAAGACGCTCGACGAAGCGTCGGCGATCGCGCGGAAGGTGCCGGGCGTCAGACAGGTGGTCGAGATCACCGGCGTATCGATGCTCGACAACATGGCGCAGCTCGCGAACGCCGGCGTGGCCTTCATTACCCTCGACGACTGGGGCGTGCGCAACGGCAAGAAGGGCCAGGACATCCGGTCGATCGCCCAGACGCTGATGCAGGCGACGGCCAACCTGCAGGACGGCCGGGTCATAGTGCTCGGGCCACCGCCGATCCAAGGCATCGGCAATGCCTCCGGCTTCCAGATGCAGGTCGAGCAGCGCGACGGCAGCTTCGATCTCGCCAAGCTGCAGAACGGCGCCGACGAGCTGGTCGAGCAGGCCCGCACGCAGACCTCGATCGCCAACCCGTTCACGACCTTTCGCGCTGGCGCGCCGCACATCGAGCTCGAGGTCGACCGCGCCAAGGCGGAAAGCCTGAACGTCTCGGTCGGCGACGTCTTCTCCACCTTGTCGGCATTCGTGGGTTCCACCTACGTCAACCGCTTCAACAAGTTCGGTCAGAGCCTGCAGGTCTATGTCCAGGCCGATTCGCAATACCGCGCCCGGCCGGAAGACCTGCTGCTGCTGAACGTGCGCAGCGGCGACGGCAAGATGGTGCCGATCGGCGCGCTGGCGACGCTCAAGCCGGCCCAGGGAGCGGCGCTGATCAGCCTGTACAATCTCTACCCGTCGGCCTCGGTGCTCGGCGCGCCGGCGCCGGGCTTCTCGAGCGGCCAGTCGCTGGATCTGATGGACCAGATCGCCAATCGCGCGCTGCCGCCTGGCACGACCTACGAATGGACGACGATGTCGTACCAGGAGACGATCGTCGGCAACCAGCTGCTCTATGTCTTCATCCTGGCGATCCTGCTGGTCTATCTCTGCCTCGCCGGCCAGTACGAGAGCTGGATCGCGCCGTTCGGTGTGATCCTCGCGGTGCCGCTGGCGCTGGGCGGGCCGGCACTGACGCTTGGCCTGATCGGGCTGCCCAACAATCTCTACACGCAGATCGGCCTGATGCTGCTGATCGCGCTCAGCGCCAAGAACGCGATCCTGATCGTCGAGGTCGCGCGCGAGGTCCGCATGCGCGACGGCTGGCCGATCGAGGAAGCCGCCGTCGAGGCGGCGATCACCCGCCTGCGCCCGATCCTGATGACCTCCTTCGCGTTCATCCTGGGCGTCGTGCCGCTTGTGACGGCCACGGGCGCCGGCGCCGCGGCGCGCATCTCGCTGGGCCTTTGCGTGTTCAGCGGCATGATCGCCTCGACCTGCCTCGCCGTCCTGTTCGTGCCGTCCTTCTTCACGGTGCTGCAGCGCTTCGAGGAGCGCGGTCGGGCACGCAAGGCCGCAGTGAAGCCCGCCTAGCGCGGAGTTGCTTTCGCCCGTGGCGGGAGTCCACAGGAGTCCACTCGGGTGTGGACCGGTTGGATGCCGATGGCACAAGGGTTTTGGGCCAGGAGTCCACGAATCCACCGATTCTGTCCCAACTGAAAAACACCCCTCATCGGACCGCGCCACTCCAGTGGCGCTCATGACTCTGATTGCGCCACTGGAGCGGCGCGGTCCGATGAGGATGATCATGCGCGCGACTCTGCATGATCACGCGCCGAGCACCTATTAGGGACGATGGCTCCGGGGAAAAGCCGCCTTTTCCGAGCTCGAATCGCCCGCCATTGCCCATAGTGAGCTTGCTGCGCGCGTCAGAGTCCTGGCCTTTGACATTTCGGAGGAAGATTTCCCAACAAATCGCTCGCCGCCGCCCTGGAAATTTGTGCCTCGACCAAAAAGAAAAATCTGCGCGCCCGGGAAGTGGCACTGCCAGCGACGCCCCCGCCGCTCATCGCTTCCATCCAAAGCAACAGCGCCCTTGGTCGACCCATCACGAAGAGAGAAAACGGCGCGGGTTATCCTGGAAGATCAGCCGGCGCAGGCCGGGGTCGGTATCGGCCAGCTGCTTGTGCGGATCGGGCAGGCCCATCGAGAACGGCCAGTCGGAGCCGAACAGCACGTGCTCCGGCCCGTGCATCGCCGCCGCGGCCTGCAGGGCGCCGGCATCGTGGGCGATGCAGTCGATGCAGAAGCGCTTGAAGGCGAGCCGCGGCTTCTCCGCACCGGTGTCCGCCCCAGGCCGGCCGGTCAGCTGGCCCCGCTCCAGGCGCCCCGCGACCGCCGCCGAGGCGCCGCCGGCATGGGCGAGGCAGACCGTCATGTCGGGATGGCGCTCGAGGATGCCGGACATCGCGAGGTGCGCGGCCGCCAACGCCGTCTCGACCGGACTGCCCAGCAGATTGTGCAGATAGAACGGCTCATAGCGTGGGTCGCAGCCCTTGCAGGGGTGCAGGAACAGGAACCCGCGTGCGGCATTCAGCGCCGCCCACAAAGGCGTGAAGCCGGCATCCGACAGGATGACCTTGTGATCCTGCGAGCCCGCCGGCATGGCGAAGCGTGGCCGGCTGCTCTTCGCGCGTATCGCCACGATCTCGGCCGCGAGCGCCGCGTCCGTCACCGGCAGGTGGTAGAGCGGCGACAGGCGGTCGGGAAACTTCGCCGCCAAAACGTCGAGGCCGTCATTGACGTAGAGCACCCACGCGCGCATCGCCTTCGCATCGAGGCCGAGACGATAGAGCGGCGGCGGGATCGAGATCCAGGCGCGCTCCACGCGCTGCTCGTCCATCCAGGCAATCAGCGCCTCGGGGCGATAGACCGACTTGGCGGCCAAGGTGTAGCCGTCGATGGTCATCGTCGCGTCCGACTCGTTCCAGCTCACGCCAGCGACACCGGCCAGCCGGTCGGCCAGAACCGGTGCGAGATGGGCATGGATGTCGAGCGCGATGCGCTCCTCGGAAGACGTGCTCACGAGGCGGCCGCGCGCGGCGTGGTGGCGAGCACCGGATCGGTCTGCACGAACTCCAGACGGGCCTCGCGGACCTGCTCGGCCGCGCCGAACACCTCGCCATAGAGTCGGAGCCAGTTGCGGCTGGTGATCTTCTCGACCTCTTCGGCGTTGAAGCCGACCTCCTTGAGGCCGCCCGGCAACAGGCCGAGATCGTGTACCTCGGTGAACCAGGCCGGCGGCGGCGCCTTGCCCGGCCGCGCGGCGGAGGCCGCGCCGTAGTCGATGCCGCGTGTCCACCGGCCCATGCGCATCCAATCGTAGTCCGGCTTGGTGAAGTTGTGGCTGCGGTCGGTGCCGATGCCGACATGGTCGATTCCCATGATGTCGACCGACTTGGCGACCATCTCGCACCAGTTGCGCAGCGAGCTGCAGTAGTGGTCGCCGGTGATGTTGCGATAGGTGGCGCAGCCCAGCACGCCGCCCTTCTCGGCCAGCACCTTCAGCACGTCGTCGGTCTTGTTGCGCTTGTGCGGGAACAGGCTGTCGGGATTGGCATGGGTGACCGCCACCGGCTTCTCGGAATGGATGATCGCGTCCTTGGTGGTGCGGTTGCCGACATGGCTGAGGTCGACCAGGATGCCGGTGCGGTTCATCTCGCGCACGACCTCCTTGCCGGTGCGCGAAAGACCGGAGTCCTCGTCCTCATAGCAGCTGCCGCCCAGCTCATTCTGGTTGTTGTAGGTGAGCTGGATCGAGCGCACCCCGAGCTCGGCGAACAGCTCGACGAAGCGGATGCGGCCCTCGAGCAGGTTGGAGTTCTGGAAGCCGAGGATGATCGCCGTGCGGCCCGAAGCGGCGATCGCCTCGATCTCCTTCACGCTGGTCGCGATCGCCACCAGATCGTTGTTGGCGTTCACAAGGTCGCGCCAGCGGGCGATCGAATCGAGCGATTCGACCGTGCCCTCCCAGAATCCGCAGGTCACCGTAACGGCGCCGACATCGGCCTTGCGCAATTCACTGAAGGTTTCGCGGGTGAAATGGCCGCACTGCAGACCGTCGATCAACATGGACGTGCTCCTTTACGCGGATTGCCGCAGAACGAGGTTGGCTGGAATCACCCGGCGCTTGGCGGGCCGGCCGCCGCCTTCGCGGGCCTTGAAGAAATCACCGACGGCGCGGGCGATCGCGGCGGCATCGAGTGCCACGGTGCTCAGTGCCGGCCGCGAGAAGCCGACCCAGGCGAGGCCACCGAAGCCCATTACCGCCATGTCGGCGGGAATCGTAAGGCCCTGGTCGGCCGCCGCGGCCATGCAACCCAGCGCCAGCTCGTCGCTCGCCGCCATGACGGCGCGGAAACGCAAGCCCCCGGTCAACGCTTCGAACATCGCCTGGTAGCCCGCGTCGGCGCGATAGCCCTGCGAGATGTCCCATACCAGGCTTCGATCGAGCTTGTGGCCGCGTGCCCTCAGCGCCTTGCGGTACCCCTCGAATCGGGTACGGCCGACCGCCGAGGTGGCGATGCGGCCGACGAAGGCGACGGGTGTGCGGCGCTTGGCCAGCAGATGCGCCGTCGCCAGGGCGGCGCCTCCCGCATCGTCATGGACGATCGACGGAAAGCCGAAGCTGCTGAGATCCTGGCTGACCGACAGGATATCGATGCCGCTCTTGTTGGCGGCGCGCATGACCGGCGCCAGCTCCTCCATGTCCATGACGTGCGGCGAGGACAGCAGGATGCCGCGCAGGCCGAGCGACGGCGCGCGCTCGAGGAAATGGCGCAGCCGGTCCTGGCGATGGCCGAGGTTGAACAGCACCAGGTCGAGGCCGAGCGCCTCGAGCTCGCCCTGCACGTGCTTGGCCAAGGTAGCGTAGATGCCCTGCTCGATGTCGCCGGTGACCAGCGCCACCGAGCGGCCGCGGCCGACGCGCAGGCTGCGCGCCACCTCGTTGGGCCGGTACCCCAGCTGCTCGATCGCCTTCAGCACGCGCGCGCGGGTCTCGGTTGCGACCGGCACGCGGCCCGCCAGCACGCGCGATACGGTGGCCGGCGAGACGCCGGCGTGAGTGGCGACGGAAACGACGCTCACCATCAGCGCGCCGCCCTCTCGGTCGCCTGCCCGGCCTCGCGCAGGTCGCGCAACACGACTTGGGAGGCGTTGTGGCCGGAGATGCCGGAGATGTAGTTGCCGGGCCAGGTGCCGTTGCCGCTGAGATAGAGGCCGCGGGTCGGCGTGCGATAGGCGTGCAGGCCGGGCATCGGCCGCATCCAGAACATGTGGAACGGCAGCGTGTCCCCGTGGGTGATGTTGGCCTCGACGAGGCCGAACTCGCTCTCGAACTGGGTCGGATCGATGATGCGGTAGTCGGTGATCAGGCCCGGCAGGGTCGGCATGTATTCGCTGAGCTTGGCGATCGCGCGCTTGGCGAACACGTCGCGCTGCTCGGCCCACGTGCCGTCCCGCAGGCGGTAGGGCGCGTTGCCGATGTTGAGGCTGAGCACATGCTTGCCCGGCGGCGCCAGCACGGGCGAGGTCATCGAGGGGCAAAGGCCCCAGATCACCGGCTGATGCGACAGCCGGCCCTGCAGCATGTCGGTGTGAGCGGCCTCGATATAATCGAGGCTGGGCGCGATGCGGAATTGCGCCGAGGACAGCAAGGCCGCCTCCTCGTCCGATCTGGCGGCGGCGTAGCGAGGCATGCCGTCGAGGGCCAGCACCACCTTGAAGGCGCGCCCGCGCATCGGCTTGCGGTCCATCTTCGGCTTGAGGTCGCCCCAGAACGAGGTGTCGTCGACCAGCGATGTCACGGTGATCACCGGATTTGCCGCCGAGACCACGATCGGCGCCTCGTATTCCTCGCCGTCGCGGGTGACGACGCCACGGACCTGGCCATCGACGCTGCGGATGGTGGCGACCGGCTTGCCGACCATCACCTCGCCGCCATGCGCGCGCACGCTGGCCGACAGAGCATCGGTGATCGCGCCCATGCCGCCGACCGGCAGGCCGGTCGAGCCGCGCAACGGGATCAGCCTCGGGTCGGCGGCGCTTCCACTTTTCAGCGAAGCGAGCGACAGCGGCCGCATCATCAGGTTGAACGGCGAGCCCGGCGTCGAGGGCGCCACCTGGCCACCGACCACGGCCAGCGGCGCGATCAACGCCTGAGTCTGCGGCGCCAATTCGAACTCGTCCATCAGGTCGCGGATATTGCCGAACAGGATGCGGCTGAAGGCTTCCTGATCCTCGAGTCGCGTGAGGTTGCGGACCAGGTATTGCAGCGACGGCGGCGGTTCGAAGATCGAGATGCCGAGCCGGTCGGCGAAGCCCTGCAGGTAGGCGAAGAAGGCGTCGTAACGCGCCGCCTCACCCTTGGCGTAGGTCTCGAGCTGGGCGTGGTTGCGCTTGGGATCGCGCCAGCCGACGTAGATCCGGTCGCCGTCGAGCGGCTGGACCAGCGTCGGATCGGGCCGCACCCACTTGAGGCCGTAGCTCTCGAGCTCGAGGTCGTTGACGATCTTGGGCTCGAGCGAGCCGGGCGAATTGGCGATGGTCGTGAAATAGCCCGGCATGAATTCCAGCGTCGCCGCCGGCCCGCCGAGCCGCGGATTGGCCTCGATCACCAGCGTGCGCAACCCGGCCCGCCCGAGATAGGCCGCCGCGACCAGGCCGTTGTGGCCACCGCCGACGACGATAGCGTCGAACCGCCTTTTCTTGGACTCCACGCTCATTTCGGCACGAAGTCGTTGGTGTAGTAGGTCGTGAGCGGCTTGTCCCCGAACAGCTCGCCTGCGTCCTTCAGGGTGGCGAGCAGCTTGGTCCATTCCTCGCTCGACTGCTGGCCCCAGCTCCCGTCGGTCGGCGGCGTGGAGAGCGCAAGGATGCCCTGGTTGTAGTCGACGCAGCGCTCGATCGTGCCCGCGAGGTGGACCTTGGCCTGCATCAGCTCGCAGGCGGCCTTGTAGTCCCGCGCCGCCTCGACGAAACCCTTCCTGGTCGCCGCGAGGAACTTCCGCACCACCTCAGGATTCTTCGCCAGATAGGCGTTGTTGGCGGCAAAGCCGAAGCCGATCAGCGGCACGCCGAAGTCGCTGAGCTGCATCGTCTCCGGCTGCTGGTTGGTCGCACGCACATAGGCGTTGAAGGCCGGGCTGTCGCCGCTCACCGCGTCGATCGTGCCGCCGAACAGCGCCGCCGTCTTGGCATTGGCATCGAGCGCCACGACGTTGAGGTCGGTGAGCTTCATCTTGTTGGCGGCGGTGAAGACCTTGAGACTGAGGCCGTCGGAGCCGCCGGGCGTGCTTCCGATCTTGATGCCCTTCAGCGACTGCGGGCCGTCGAGCTTGACCTTGCCCTTGATGCCGATGAAGGCGGCGCCGGTCTTGTGCTGGTAGATGCCGACCACCTTGAGCGCGCCGCCCTTGCTGATCATCTGCGCGGCGTTGGTGACGTTGAGATGGGCGATGTCGAAGCCGCCCTGGCTCAGCATCAGCGCGGTCGTCGCCGAGCCCCGGCCTTGCTCCAGCTGAACGTCGAGGCCGGCTTCCTTGTAGTAGCCCTTCTCCTGCGCCACCAGGAACGTCGTGTGGTAGGGCAGCCATGCCCAGTCGAGCAGGACCTTCACCGGCGTCAGCGTCTGAGCCATCGCCGGCACGGCCAACCCGATCAGGCAGGAGGTCAAAGCCAGGGAACGGACAAGAGTGCGTCGGATCACGTCGGTCTCCTCAGGTCGTGGCGTCGCGCAGCATCAGGGTCTCGCGCTGGCTCGGGTGCCACGGCAGCACACGGCGCTCGACCCATTCGGCGGCGCGCCACAGCAGAACGCCGAACACCGAGAACACCGTCACGGCGGCAAAGGCGAGCGAGGTGTCGGTGTCGCCCACGGCGCGGATCAGCAGATGGCCGAGTCCGGCGTTGGAGGCGACGAACTCGCCGATCACCGCGCCGACCGGCGCCAGGGTGACGGCGAGCTTGATGCCGGCGCAGATGCTGGCGAGGGCGCTCGGGAACTGGATCTTGTGCAGCACCTGCAGGCGGCTCGCGCCCATCGCCCGCACCATCAGGACCTGCTCGGGATCGGCCGACTTCAGGCCCGTCACCGTGTTGACGATTACCGGGAAGAAGGTGAAGGCGACGACGAAGAACATCTCGCTCTGCAGGCCGAAGCCGAACCAGACGAGGAACAAGGGCGCGATCACTACCTTCGGGATCGCGTGCGCCACCACCAGCCAGGGCGTGAGGATGCGGTCGACGAAGCGCGAGCCGGCGATCGCCGCGCCCAGGGCGAGGCCCAGCGCGACCGACATCACCAGGCCAAGTCCCGCGGCCATCACCGTGATCCCGAGCTGGCCGATCAGGTACGACCATTGCGCCACGATCGTCGCGGCCACCGCGGTCGGCGCCGGCAGCAGGAACACCGGGATGTTGAAGCCGCGGACCAGCCCCTCCCACAACGCCAGCCCGCACAGGGCACTCAGCAGCGGCCAAGCCATGCCGGCGAGGAAGTTGCGACCGCTCATCCCACCAGCACTCCCGCCTTCTCGAAATGCTCGCGGATGCGCCGGCCGATCGCGGTGAACTCCGCCGTCTCGCGCACAGCCAGCCGCCGCGGCCGCTCGAACGGCACGCGGATGTCGTCCAGGATCGCGCCGGGCCGTCCCGACATGACCAAAACCCGATCGGCGCAGAAGATCGCCTCGCTGATGCTGTGGGTGATCAGCAAGGTCGTGACATGCTGCGTGGTCTGCAGCCGCTGCAGCAGCACGTTCATCTGGTCGCGCGTCAGTGCATCGAGGGCGCTGAACGGCTCGTCGAGGAACAGCAGCGCCGGCCGCGTCAGCAGGGCGCGGGCGATCGCCACGCGCTGGCGCATGCCGCCCGACAGCTGCCAGGGATAGGACTTGGCGAAGCCTGCGACGTCGAGCTCCTGCAACAGCTCGCTGGCGCGCGATTCGAGGCCGGCCAGCCGCTTGATCTCGGCCGGCAGCAGGACGTTGGCCAGCACGCTGCGCCATTCGAGCAGGAGGTCGCGCTGGAACACGATGCCGATGTCCGGCACGGGCCCCGTCACCGGCCTGCCGCCGATCCGGATGGTGCCGCGGGTCGGCGCATCGAGGCCGGCGATCAGGCGCAGCAGGGTGCTCTTGCCGCAGCCCGACGGCCCGACGATGCTGACCGCCTCGCCGGCCCTGAGCTCGACGCTCAGCGGCGCGATGGCCCGAACGCCGTTGGCGCCGCCATACCGCTTCTCGACTGCTTCGAGACGAATCGATTCGCCCGCCTTTGCCATAGGGCGATGTTTCCTCCAGACCCCTTATGAAATCGTTGTCATGGCCAGGTTCCGGAGTCAAGGCAGCGGTTGCTCCCACAGCGGCGTTCATGGCTGACTGACGGTCGGAGGAAACAATGACCGTTTCGCAGCTCGACAGCCTGATCACCCTGCTGCGTTCGCGCCCCGCGCCGGCGACGCAGGACGTCACCGAGGCCCGGGCGCGCTTCGAGAAGATGGGCGCCTTCCTGGGCGCCCCGGATGCGAAGTGCGAGAAGGTCGATGTCGACGGCGTGCCGGCCGAATGGGTCTCGGCGCGCGGTGTCGATCCCGGCCG
>Ga0209062_1000881_pt1 | contig 67452 bp, 49 predicted proteins | sample Coa_R2_2_FD_187158 | JGI IMG/M metagenome (GOLD analysis project Ga0209062, IMG submission 187158) | Surface soil microbial communities from Centralia Pennsylvania, which are recovering from an underground coalmine fire - Coalmine... | ecosystem: Environmental > Terrestrial > Soil > Unclassified... | reverse complement strand
CGCGGCTGAAGAACGGAGAGCTGCGGGCGGTGGTGGCCACAGCTTCGCTGGAGCTGGGGATCGATATAGGGACCGTCGACCTGGTGTGCCAGATCGGGTCGCCACGTTCGATCGCGGTGGCGCTGCAACGCATCGGGCGGGCGGGCCACTGGGTGGGAGCGCTACCCAAGGGGCGTCTGTTCGCCACCACGCGCGATGAACTGATCGAATGCGCGGCGCTGGTGCGGGCCATCCGGCGCGGGGAACTGGACCGCATCGAGATTCCGCGGGCGCCGCTGGACATCCTGGCGCAGCAACTGGTGGCCTTTTGCGCCGGCGGGGAATGGAGCGAGGACGAGCTGTTCGCGCGAGTGCGGGAGGCGTATCCCTACAGGGAGCTGGAGCGGAGCGACTTCGACGCGGTGGTGACGATGCTTTCGGAAGGGATCGTCAGCTCGCGGGGACGCAGCGGTGCGTACCTGCACCGCGACCTGGTACACCGGCGGGTGCGCGGGCGGCGGGGTGCACGGCTGGCAGCCATCACGTCGGGCGGGGCGATTCCGGACAACGCGAATTACCAGGTGGTGGCGGAGCCCGAAGGCACCCCGGTGGGCACGGTGGACGAGGACTTCGCGGTGGAGAGCATGGCGGGGGACGTGTTCCTGCTGGGGACGACCTCGTGGCGCATCCGGCGGGTGGAGCCGGGGCGGGTGCGGGTGGAGGACGCGCACGGCGCCAGCCCCTCGGTGCCGTTCTGGCGGGGGGAGGCCCCGGGACGGACGCTGGAGCTCTCGCAGGAGGTTTCGCGGCTGCGGAAGGAACTGGCGGAGGCGCAAGGCGACGAACTACGCGTGGAGTGCGGCCTGGACCGGCGCGGTTGGGAAGAGGCGGAGGAGTACGCGCGCCTGGGAAAGGCGGCGCTGGGGAGCCTGCCGAGCATCGAGAACGTGGTAGTGGAGCGGTTTTTCGACGAAGGCGGGGGGATGCAACTGGTGGTACACGCCCCGTTCGGCGCGCGCATCAACCGGGCCTGGGGACTGGCGCTGCGCAAGCGCTTTTGCCGGTCGTTCAACTTCGAGCTGCAGGCGGCGGCCACGGACAACGGTATCGTGATCTCGCTGGGCGAGCAGCATTCGTTTCCCCTGGAGATCGTGTTCGGATTCGTGAAGCCGGAGACGGTGGAGTACCTGCTGACGCAGGCGCTGCTGGCAGCCCCCATGTTCACGGCGCGGTGGCGCTGGAACGTCTCGCGAGCGCTGGCCGTGCTGCGCTTCCGCGGGGGGCGGAAGGTGCCGCCGCCGATCCAGCGGATGCGCTCCGACGACCTGCTGGCGGCGGTGTTCCCGGACCAGGCGGCTTGCGGGGAGAACCTGGAGGGGGATATCCGCATTCCGGATCATCCGCTGGTGAAGGAGACCATCGGCAACTGCCTGACGGAGGCCATGGACCTGGAGGGGCTGCGGGCGGTGCTGGCGGGGATCGAGCGGGGTGAGATCGGCGTCGCGGCGATTGACACGGCGGAGGCCTCGCCGTTTTCGCACGAGATCCTGAACGCCAATCCGTACGCCTACCTGGACGATGCCCCGCTGGAGGAGCGGCGCACGCGCGCGGTGCAATTGCGGCGGACGCTGCGGGCGGATTTCGCGGACGGGGCGGGAGCCCTGGACGCAGAGGCCATCGCCCAGGTGGGCGAAGAGGCGCGGCCACTGGTGCGGGACGCCGCAGAGTTGCACGAGGCCCTGCTCACGCTGGTGACGCTGCCGCCGGAGCCGGAATGGGAGCCTTGGTTCGCAGAGCTGGCGGGGGAGCGACGCGCGGCGGTGCTGGACGCGGGCCGACGGGAGTTCTGGGTGGCGGCCGAGCGCGTGGACCTGGCGCGGGCGGTGCATCCGCAGGGTGTGCTCCGGCCGTCAATCGCGGGCGTGCGGCCGGCACGGGGGGTTCCGGAGACGGCGGAGGGGTGCGCGGCGGAGATCCTGCGGGGGTGGTTCGAATCCAGCGGGCCGGTGCGCGCCGCGGAACTGGCGAACCGGCTGGCGCTGGAGCGCGGGCTGGTGGACATGGCCCTGGCGCAACTGGAGGCCGAGGGGCAGATCCTGCGGGGGCGGTTTTCGCCGGGGACAGAGGAGGAGGAATGGTGCCACCGGCGGCTGCTGGCGCGCATCCACCGGCTGACCCTGGGGAGGCTGCGGCGGGAAATCGAGCCGGCCACCACGGCACAGTTTCTGCGCTTCCTGGCGCGCTGGCAGCACGTGGCGCCGGGGACGCAACTGCACGGCCCGGACGGGACGCTGGAAGTGATCCGGCAGTTGCAGGGCTACGAGATTTCGGCGGCGGCGTGGGAGACGGAGATCCTGACGCGGCGGGTGGCGCGTTATCAGCCGGAGTGGCTGGACCGGCTGTGCCTGGCGGGCGAGGTGATGTGGGGGCGGCTCTCGCCGCATCCGGCCTTTGCCGGCGAAGAAGAGGCCAAGGGTCGGCGAGTGCGGCCCACGCGGGCGGCGCCGCTCGCGATTTTCCTGCGCGAGGACGCGGAGTGGCTGAGCGCGCACGCGCAGCGGACGCCGGCGGAGGAGGTTCCGCTCTCGCACGCGGGGCGGGCAGTGTGGGAGGCGTTGGAGAGGAGAGGCGCCTCGTTTTTCGGCGAACTGGTGAAGGCCACGGGCCGGCTGGCGAGCGAAGTGGAAGACGGGCTATGGGAACTGGCGGCCGCCGGACTGGTGACGGCGGACGGCTTCGAAAACCTCCGGGCGCTGGTGGATCCGAAGCGCCGGCGCGGCGAGGGGCGGGGGCGGACGGCGCGTCCGCGGCACGCCGCCGGACGGTGGGCGCTGCTGGGGCACGCGGGAGGAGAACCGGACGCGGAGCGCTTCGCGCGGCAACTGCTGCGGCGCTGGGGCGTGGTGTTCCGCGACCTGATGGCGCGCGAGACGCTGGCGCCGCCGTGGCGCGACCTGCTGGTGGCGCTGCGGAGGATGGAGGCGCGGGGCGAGATCCGCGGCGGGCGCTTTGCGGCAGCCTTCGCCGGCGAGCAGTATGCCCTGCCCGAGGCCCTGGAGGCGCTGCGCGCTGTGCGGCGCATGCCGGAGCCGGAGACAGCCTTCGAAGTGGCGCACGCAGACCCGCTGAACCTGGCCGGAATCCTGCTGCCGGGACCGCGGGTGAGCGCGCTCGCCGCCGGCACGGTTCGCTGGCTTGCCGGTGTGCCCGGCGATAGAATCTCTACATGACAGCATCCACTCGCCGGACTTTTCTCGCGGCGGCGGGCGTTTCGGCCACCGCCGCGCGGGCCGGAGCGGCAGGCGCGCAGCGCATCCGGCTGGGCGGGCCCATCTTTCTGAAGAGCGACGATCCGCGGGAACTGGCGGGGGAGCACCGCCGCCTGGGATACAGCGCGGCGTATTGCCCCAACGCCAAAGTGGAAGACGCGGCGCGCGTGCGGGAGATCGAAAAAGCCTTTGCCGCGGAAAACGTAGTGATCGCCGAGGTGGGGGCATGGAAGAACATGCTGGACCCGGACCCGGAGACGCGGCGGGCGAACCTGAATTACGTGATCCAGAGAATGGCGCTGGCAGAGGCGGTGGGCGCGCGCTGCTGCGTGGACATCGCGGGCTCGTACAACCCCAAAGTGTGGTACGGCCCGGATCCGCGGAATTTATCGCGGGAATTCTTTGACGCCACGGTGGAAAATTGCCGGAGAATTATCGATGAGATCAAACCAAAACGCACGAAGTTCACCATCGAGATGATGGGCTGGAACATCCCGGACAGCCCGGACTCCTACCTCAAGCTGATCCGGGCAGTGGACCGCAAGGCCTTCGGGGTGCACATGGACGTGTGCAACGGAATCAACTGCCCGAGCAAGTTTTACCGCAGCGGGGAGTTCATTACGGAGTGCTTCCAGAAACTGGGGCGGTGGATCACTTCGTGCCACGCCAAGGACCTGACCTGGGTGGTGGAGCTGAACGTGCATTTTCTGGAGACGGTCCCGGGGCGCGGGGAAGTGGATTACAAGACGTATCTGCGGGAACTGGCCAAGCTGCCGGTGGATGCTCCACTGATGCTGGAGCACTTGAAGACGGCGGAAGAATATGCGGAGGGCAAGAAGTATATTCAGCGGGTGGCGGGAGAGTGTGGGGTGAGTTTCGCGTAGGAAACACGGGAGATGGACGCGCATTTATGAGAAGAAGAGAGTTTCTGGCAATGCCGGCGATGGGGGTGGCGGCAGGCGGAAAGCTGCCCATCCGGAAGGCGGTTCTGGTCAGCATGCTGCCGAAGGAGTTGAGCTATGCGGACCGGTTCCGGATGGCCGTCGATGCCGGCTTTGAACAGGTGGAGTGCCAGACCATCACCGATGAGCGGGAGGCCGAGGAGATCAAGAAAGCCTCGGAGGCGGCTAAGCTGCCCATCCACTCGGTGATGAACATGGCGCACTGGAAGTATCCGCTTTCTTCGCCCGATCCGGCAGTGGTGGCGGAGAGCATGCAGGGGATGGAGACCAGCCTGCGCAACGCGCACCTTTGGGGCGCCCAGACGGTGCTGCTGGTGCCGGCGGTGGTGACCCCCGAAACCAGCTACAAGCAGGCCTGGGGGCGGTCGCAGAAGCAGATCCGCAAGCTGCTGCCGCTCGCGGAGCAACTGAAGGTGATCATCGCGGTGGAAGAGGTGTGGAACAAGTTCCTGCAAAGCCCGCTGGAGTTCGCCACCTATGTGGACCAGTTCCAGAGCCCCTGGCTGAAGGCCTATTTCGACGTGGGCAACGTGGTGATCAACGGATACCCGCAGGACTGGATCCGCACGCTGAACCACCGCATCGTCAAGCTGCACCTGAAGGATTTCAAGTTCGCCAGGCGGGTGGCCGAGTTCGTGCCGCTGCGGGAGGGCGAAATCGACTGGAAGGAAGTCCACAAGGCGCTGGGCGAGATCGGGTACCAGGGCTCGGCGACGGTGGAACTGCCGGGGGGAGACGCCGCGTACTTGAAAGAAGTCAATCGGCGGGTGGATTTAATCCTCACGGGGGCATAAGCCAGGCATGCGCAAATTCCTGATCGGTGTGGCCACGGGAGTGATCCTGACGGGGCTCACGCTGGTCATTCTGCTGTTCGCGCTGACGATTCCGTTCCGGGCGAAGGCGCCGTCGATCACGGGCAACTCGGTGCTGGTGCTGCAACTGAACGGGGAGATTCCGGAGCGGCCGCCGATCGAAGTACCGCTGGGGATCTTCGGGCAGCGCTCGCGGCCCACGGTGGAGAACGTGTGGATGCTTCTGCGCAAGGCGGCGGCGGACACGCGCATCAAGGCGGTGGTGCTGGAGCCGCAATCCCTGGAGATCGGGTGGGCGAAGCTCGAGGAGATTCATGCAGACCTGGAGCGTTTCCGCAAGTCGGGCAAGCCGCTGTATGCCTTCCTGAAGACCGGAGGAACGCGGGAATACTACCTGGCGACGGCGGCCACGAAGATCTACATGGCGCCCGAGGACCAGCTTTACCTGAAGGGCCTGCGGGCGCAGGTAATGTACTTCAAGAAGACCCTGGACAAGCTGGGCGTGAATGTGCAGATCGCGCACGCTGGCAAATACAAAGACTTCGGCGACATGTTCACGCGCAGCGACATGAGCCCGGAGACCAAGGAGGTGCTGAACAGCGTCCTGGACGATTTGTACGGGAGGCTGGTGGAGACCATCGCGGAGGGGCGGCGGAAGAGTCCGGCGGAGGTACGGGCGATTATCGACCAGGGGCCGTTCCTGGCGTCGCAAGCGCAGGCCAGCGGCCTGGTGGACCAACTGCGGTTCGAGGACCAGATGTTCGGCGAACTGGAGGCGGCGCTGCGCTCCGGGGAATTGAAAAAAGTCACCACGGGCCAATATTTGCGCGTGCCGCCTTCCTCGCTGGGGCTCACCGGCAAACGCCGGATCGCCTTCCTGGTGGGGGAAGGCTCGATCACGCAGGGAGACCCGGGCGACGACGGGCAGTCCGAGACGGACATCACCGCGGAAGGCTTCACCAAGCTGTTGCGCAAGGTGCGGGGGGACTCCTCCATCGACGGCGTGGTGGTGCGAATCGATTCACCGGGAGGCGAGGTGGTGGCTTCCGACGCCATCTGGCGGGAGATGAACCTGCTGGGGCGGAAGAAGCCGCTAGTCATCTCGATGTCGGACACGGCCGCCTCGGGCGGCTATTACATCGCCATGACGGGAGATCCGATCGTCTCGTACCCGGGGACGCTGACAGGCTCGATCGGGGTGGTGTTCGGCAAGCCGGACCTGCACGGGCTGTACGACAAGCTGGGGATCACGAAAGACACGCTGAAGCGGGGCCGGTTTGCGGATATCGACTCGGACTACCGGCCGCTGGACCAGACGGAACTGGCGAAACTGGACCAGGGCATCGAAGCCAGCTACAAGGACTTCGTGGGCAAAGTGGCCGAGGCGCGGCATCGCAAATACGAGCAAATCGCGCCGGTGGCCGAAGGCCGGGTGTGGCTGGGGTCGCAGGCGCAGGCGCGCGGCCTGGTGGACGAGACAGGCGGCATCGACCGGGCGATCGAACTGGTGAAGCAGAAAGCCAAGATTCCGGCGGGCGAAAAGGTGAGCCTGGTGGTCTACCCGGCGCGGCGAAGCATCCTCGACTGGCTGATGCCGGGAGCGATGGACGACGCCCTGGAATCCAGGGTGGGGCGGCTGCTGAAAACCTGGCAGGCGCGCCTGGCGCTGCGGGGCGGGATGCTGCGGGTGATGCCGTTCGTGATTACGATCGAGTAAGGGCCGCCCGGCGACGGTGCGCGGCAATTTTTCCTTGCGGGTTTGTTCCCGCTTAAGGCATATTGGAATTGGGCCGCCGGAAAGCCATGTAGAGCGCACTCCATTCGGTTGAACTTCGCAACGCACCCGCCGCGCGCTCGGGTTTTCCAGTTGCGGCCGGTGCTATTGCGATGCCGGAAACCCTGTTGTTTTTCACCGAGTTGCTGGCCATGCCGGTCCACGACCTGAAGGGCCGGCGGATCGGCCGTGTGAAGGACGCCGCGGTGGTTCCGGTGATCCATCCCTCCCGCATTGACCGCTTCCTGATGGGGGCGGGGTATGCCTGGCTGAGCATCCGCCACGACCAGGTGGCCTCGATTTCGCTGGCCGGGGGCATCCGGCTGAGCGACGAGCAACTGGTTCCCTACCACGAAGACGAATACATGCTGCGGCTGAGCCGCGACCTGCTGGACCAGCAGATCATCGACGTGAACGGGCGGAAGGTGGTGCGGGTCAACGACCTGACCCTGGAACTGCGTAACGGGCCGGAACACGGCACCCTGCACCTGCTGGAAGTGGATATCGGCATCCGCAGCATCTTCCGCCGGCTGCTGCAAGGGGTGCTGCCGCCGCTGTGGATCCGGCGGTTGCAGCAGCCCATACCGCCCAATTCGATCCGCTGGGAGTTCTGCAACATGGTGGAGCCGGACCCGCAACGGCGGCTCCGGCTGAATATCAGCAACCAGGCGCTGGAACAGATCCACCCGGCGGACCTGGCGGACATTGTGGAGGAACTAGGCCCGGCGGAGCGGGAGGCCATTTTCGAGACCATCGACAGCGAGGTGGCGGCCGAGGCCCTTTCCGAGGTGGATCCGAAGATGCAGGCCAGCATCCTGGAATCGCTGGAGCCGGAGAAGGCCGCGGACATCGTGGAGGAGATGTCGCCGGACGAGGCGGCGGACGTGCTCTCGGAGTTGGAGGAAGAGACTTCCGAGGAAATCCTGGAGGAGATGGACTCCGCCGAGAAGACCGAGGTGCAGGAACTGCTGGAGTACGACGAAGATACGGCCGGGGGGATGATGAACACCGAATACGTGGTCCTGCACGACAACGCCACCGTCACCGACAGCCTGGCGGCGCTCAAGGGCAACGAAGACCTGCTGGAGAACCTGACCACGCTGTTTCTGGTGGATGGCGAAGGGCGCCTGGCCGGCGCGGTGCCGGTGGCACGCCTGTTCATCGCCTCCGGAAGCCAGCGGCTGCGCGACTTGGCGCAGGAGCCGCTGATTCAGGTGACCGTGGATGAAAAGCAAGACCGGGTCACCGAACTGTTCGACAAATACAATCTGCTGACGCTGCCAGTGGTGGACGAAGAAGGCAAACTGAGCGGCGTCATCACCGCCGACGATATTATTTCCGTACTGAGGCAAAAGTGACGGATGCGACGGATCCTGAGCCGCTTCCGTTACCATCTTGCGGTCTTCTTCGCCGTTATCGGGCCCGGGTTCATCACCGCAGTCGTCGATAACGATTCCGGCGGCATCTTCACCTATTCGGCGGCGGGGGCGCGCTTCGGTTACCTGCCGCTGTGGACGCTACTGCCCATCACGGTAGTCCTGATCATCACCCAGGAGATGTGTTCGCGCATGGGGGCGGTGACCGGCAAGGGCCTCTCGGACCTGATCCGGGAGGAATTCGGGCTGCGAATCACCTTCCTCATGATGTTGCTGCTGGTGCTGGCCAACCTGACGAACGTGATGGCGGAGTTTGCCGGGGTGGCGAGTTCGCTGGAACTGTTTCACATCAGCCGCTACATTTCGGTACCGCTGGCGGCGCTTGCGGTGTGGCTGCTGGTGCTCAAGGGCAACTACCAGAACGTGGAGAAGATCTTCCTGTTCGCGTGCGTATTCTACGTGACGTACGTGATTTCGGGTTTCCTGGTGAAGCCGGACTGGAAGGAGGCGGCGATCTACAGCGTCAAGCCGGTGCTGCTGCTGGATGGAGCCTACATCGAGATGCTGATCGGCATGGTAGGCACCACGATCGCGCCGTGGATGCAGTTTTACTTGCAGGCGGCGGTGGTGGAAAAGGGCATCACGGCGAAGGAGTATGCCGAGTCTCGCATCGAGGTGGTGGTGGGGTGCCTCATGACTTCCGTGATCGCATTCTTCATCATCGTGGCGTGCGCGGGGGCGATCTACAGCATCTCGCCGCGGGACATCAAGGATGCGGCGGAAGCGGCGCTGGGCCTGAAGCCGTTCGGCCAGTATGCCTTTCTGCTGTTCAGCGCCGGGCTGTTCAACGCCTCGCTGTTCGCGGCGTGCATCCTGCCGCTTTCGACCGCCTACTCGGTGTGCGAAGGGCTGGGCTTTGAGGCGGGGGTCAACAAGCGCTTCCGCGAGGCGCCCATCTTCTACTGGCTGTACACGCTGCTGATCGTGGTGGGGGCCGGGGTGGTGCTGATTCCGCAGTTTCCGCTGGTGCGCATGATCCTGCTTTCGCAGGTGCTCAACGGGGTGCTGCTGCCCTTCGTGCTGATCTTCATGATCCTGCTGATCAACAAGCGCGACCTGATGCAGGAGTGGACCAATTCGCGGGGCTACAACCTGGCTTCGTGGATCACGGTGGTGGTGATGATCGGGCTGACGCTGGCGCTGGTGGGCATCAGTTTGCGCGGCGCGCATTGATTCAGGGATACTAGCCCCGATGTCCCAACCCGACCAGGACCGTGCGGACCTGGGGCGATTCGGCTACGCCCAGGAACTGTTCCGTAACATGGGCGGGTTTTCGAACTTCGCCGTTTCCTTCTCGATCATTTCCATTCTGACCGGGGCGTCGACCCTGTTCGGGTATGGCCTGGAGATGGGCGGGCCGCTGGAGATGACGCTGGGTTGGCCGCTGGCCACAGTGTTTACTCTGGCGGTGGCGGCCAGCATGGCGGAGTTGTGCTCGGCGTACCCAACCGCCGGCGCCATGTACCACTGGGCTGCCGATCTGGGGGGCACGGGATGGGGCTGGCTGGTGGCCTGGCTGAACATCCTGGGACTGATCGCGACGCAGGCGGGCATCAACTACAGTTGCGCGCAGTTCGTGCTTCCATTCCTCAACATTTCCTCGAGCCAGGCTCACCTGCTGTGGATGTTCGGCTTCATCCTGCTGACGCAGGGGGCGCTGAACCATTACGGGGTGCGCCTGGTGGCGATTCTCAACGATGTCAGCGTCACCGTGCACATCGTGGGCGTGCTGCTGGTGGTCGTGGCGCTCGTGTGGTTCGCGCCCAAGCAGCCGGCGGCCTTTCTGCTGGCAGGAGTAAACAGCAACGGGCGCGCACCCTACTGGTGGGCCTTCCTGCTGGGACTGCTGCAAGCCCAATGGACCTACACGGGGTTTGACGCCTCGGCGCACCTGGCGGAAGAGACACAGGATCCGCGGCGGCGGGCGCCGTGGGGGATTGTGCTGGCGGTGGGGATCTCCGGGGTGGTGGGGTATTTCCTGATCCTGGCGGTGACGCTGGCCATCCGCAGCATCCCGGCGGCGCTGGCGGCCAAGGACGCGCAAGGCGAGGCAATTCCGGCGGTGATCGCCATACTGGACGGAGCACTGGGGGCGAGGATGGGCAACGCCATGGCAGCGCTGGCCTCCATGGCCATGTGGTTTTGCGGGCTGGCGTGCATTGCTTCGGCTTCACGGGCGCTGTATTCGCTGGCGCGGGATAACGGGACGCCGCTGGCGCCGGCGGTGCGCTGGGTGAGCCCGCGGCATGGCACGCCGGCAAGCGCGATCTGGCTGATCGTGGCGGCTTCGTTCGGAGCCATGATATGGGCCGGGGCAATTCCGATTGTGACCTCGCTGAGCGTGGTGGCGCTGTACCTGGCTTACACGATTCCGGTAGTCCTGGGGTGGCGGGCGCGGCGGGCGGGCTCACCGTGGCCGGGGCAGGCGGTGTGGAGCCTGGGGCGCTATGGTCCGGCGGTCAACCTGGCGGCCATCGGCTACGCGGCGTTTATCTGCGTGGTGCTGATCATGCCGCCGAACGAACTGGCTGGTAAAACGCTGGCCGGGCTGCTGGCGGCGCTAGGGTTGCTGTATTTCGTGGAGGTGCGTAAGAAGTTTCAAGGGCCTGCATGGAGCCTCCGCCGCCAGGATTCCGCCTGCGCGGCCGGCGAGCGGTGGGATTCGGTTCTGTGACGACAATCGGCGAAATTCGAGAACAGTTCCATAAAGGGAACATCCGCCGCGTGAAGGTGGGGGCGTTCGATGTGGACGCCACGCTGCGCGGCAAGTACATCAGCCTGGAGAAGTTCTGGGCGGCGGCGGAATCGGGGCTGGGATTCTGCGACGTGATCTTCGGCTGGGACATCGGGGACGTGCTCTACGACAACGCGCGGTTCACGGGCTGGCACACGGGATACCCGGACGGGCACTGCCGGATCGACCTGGACAGCCTGCGGCTGATTCCCTGGGAGCCGGGCACGGCCTTTTTCCTGATGGACTTCGTGACCGGAGACGGAAGACCGCTGGAGATCGCCCCGCGGCAGGTGTTCCGGCGGGTGCTGGGGAAGGCCGCCGAGGCGGGCTACACGGCCTGCTTTTCGGCGGAGTATGAGTTCTTTTTCTTTGAGGAGACGCCGCACAGCGCGCGGGAGAAACACTTCCGCAACCTGACGCCGCTGAGCCCGGGGATGTTCGGCTACAGCGTGCTGCGGGCCTCGGAGCATGCCGCCCTGGTGCTGCACCTGCTGGACGACCTGGCAGCCTTTCACGTGCCGCTGGAGGGCCTGCACACGGAGACCGGGCCTGGCGTGTACGAGGCGGCCATCGCCGTGGAGGCGGGGGTGGAGGGGGCGGACCGGGCGGCGCTGTTCAAGACCGCTGTGAAGGAAATTTCGGCGCGGCACGGGCTGATGCCCACGTTTATGGCCAAGTGGAACCCGGAACTGCCCGGATCGAGCGGGCACCTGCACCAGAGCCTGTGGGACACGGCGGGCGAGCACAACCTGTTCGCCGCCGAGGGCGGGGGGATGTCAAACCTGATGCGGCACTACATCGCCGGGCTGGTGGCCAACATGGCGGAGCTGGCGGCGGTGTTTCTGCCCACCGTGAACTCCTACAAGCGTACGGTGCCGGGTGCGTGGGCTCCGGTGAACGCCACCTGGGGACTGGATAACCGCACCACGGCGGTGCGGGCCATTCCGGGCAGCCGGAAATCCACGCGCGTGGAACTGCGGGTGACGGGCGCGGACATCAACCCCTACCTGGCCATGGCGGCATCGCTGGCGGCGGGGCTGGACGGGATCGAGCGGGAACTGGAGCTTCCCGAGCCCGCGGTCAACGCGTACGCCGGCAACGCGCCGGCGCTGCCGCGCACCTTGGAGGAGGCCACGCGGCAGTTTCGCAAGAGCGCGCTCGCGCGGCGGTGGCTGGGCGACGAGTTCGTGGAGCATTATGCGGGAACGCGGGAATGGGAGACGCGGCAGTTCCAGAAGGCCGTCACGGACTGGGAGCTGGAGCGGTACCTGGAATCGATCTGAGCTATGAGGAATCTCACGAGGTTTGCTTTTCCCACCAGCATTCTTTTTGGCGCGGGCGCGGTGGAGAGCCTGCCGGACGAACTCGAGAAGCGCGGCATCCGCAGGCCGCTGCTGGTAACCGATGCCGGCCTGGCACGCACCCCGGTGTTCGCGAAGGTGGCGGCGCTGGCTCCCGGAGCGGTGGTGTATTCCCGGGTGGAGCCGAACCCCACCGAACAGAACGTGCTGGAAGGCGTGGCGGCCTACGGCGAGAACGGCTGCGACGGGATTGTGGGGCTGGGCGGCGGCTCACCGCTGGATGCGGCCAAGGCCATCCGGCTCAAGGTGACGCACGCGCTGCCGCTGGCCGAATACGACGATCTGCTGGACGGCGCGGAGCGCATTACGGCGAACGTGCCACCCTACCTGGCCATCGCGACGACTTCGGGGACGGGCAGCGAGGTCTCGCGCTCGACGGTGATCACGCTGGCCGCCACCAACCGGAAGACAGTGATCTTCAGCCCGCACCTGATTCCCAGCCTGGCCATCGCCGACCCGGAACTGACGCTGGCGCTGCCGCCGCACATCACCGCGGGCACCGGGATGGACGCCTTCACGCACAACGTGGAGGCCTATCTTTCGCGGGGGTATCATCCGATCTGCGACGCGGTGGGGATCCGGGGGGCGCGCCTGGCCTGGGAGAACCTGCCGCGGGTGATGGCCCGGCCGGACGATCTGGAAGCGCGGACGAGCATGATGATGGCGTCCATCATGGGCGCCATCGCGTTCCAGAAAGGCCTGGGGGCGACGCACTCGCTGGCGCATCCGCTCTCCTCGGACTGCGGGATGCACCACGGCACGGCCAACGCCGTGCTGCTGCCCCACGTCCTGGAATTCAACCGGCCGGCGGTGGCGGACCGGCTGGCGGACCTGGTGGAGCAGTTCGGCGGGGGCGAAGCGGTGGAGCGCGTGCGGGAGTTGAATCGCATCGTGGGCATCGCGCCGCGCCTGCGGGACTTCGGCGTGCGGGAGGAGCAACTGCCCGCATTAGCGGACAAGGCCGTCCAGGACGGCTGCCATCAGCTCAATCCGCGGGCTTGCTCGCGGGAGGATCTGTTGGAGATGTACCGGGCGGCGTATTGAGGAGCGTTCGGCGCCGGCTCACCAGTTGAATTTGGCGGCCAGTTGGATCTGCCTTGAGGCGACTCCCAGCGAGGTAATGGTGCCGAAGGCCTTGCCTCCCTGGATACTCACGTTCGGCCCGCCCCACTGGGGATTGTTGAGCGCGTTGAACATTTCCACGCGGAACTGCATGTTGTAGCGATTCTCCTTGCCGAAATAGTTGTTCTTGAAGAACGACAGGTCGGCATCGGCGATGCCGGGATTGCGCACGTCCGGCAGCGACCGCGACGTGTTGCCGATGGTGAAGGGCGGGGGCTGATAGAACACCGAGGTGTCGAACCAGCGGTCGATGGTGGGGTTGGCGAGAGCGGCGCTGTGGCCGTTGTTATCCGGCCGCTGGTTGGAAGTGAAGATGTTGGTCTGGTTGAGCGCCGCGCTGAGCACGATCGGGGTGCCCCCCTGGAAGGTCAGAATGCCGTTGGCCTGCCAGCCAGAGACCAGCAGGTTGGCGCCGCGCGGCAGGGAGTTGGCGAAGCGCTTTCCTTTGCCGAAGGGCAAATCGTAGACGAAGCTGGTCACCAGGCGCTTGTTCACGTCCTGCGGGGAAAGGGACCATTCCAGGCGGCCGTTGTATTGGTCGGCGCGCGTCTGGCTGGTCGGGCCCAGGTAACTGACGGCCGCGGCCGAGTTATCCATGGTCTTGCTGCCGGTGAAAGCCACCAGGAAGGTCAGGCCTTTGGAGAAACGCTTATCCAGGCGAATGGTCATGCCGTTGTAGTCCGAAGTGGCCCCCGGTTTCCGGAAGCTGGTCACGCCGTTGTACTGCGGGAAAGGGCGGAGCAGATAGTTATACGTGATAGTGGGCTGGCTGAGAGGTGAACCGGGCGCGCTGATCAGGCCGTAGAACGGATTGGGGACTTTCTGGAGAAGTTGATTGCCGAGCGCCAGGTCGGCGGGGTTCAACTGCGAGTACGGCGTGCCGGGATCGCCATTGACCAGGAAGAGGCCCCGGTTGCCCAGATAGCCGACTTCCAAGGTCATGTCGCCGGGAAGTTCGCGCTGGATGTTGAAGTTCCATTCCATGGAGTACGGGTTGCGGTAGGAATCGAAAAAGGATTCGCCGATGCCCAGGCCCAGATACGTTCCGGGGCCTCCGGCGGCGCCTTGCGGCAGGTTGAAGCCGGAGGGAAACGGATTGTGCAGGTAGGCCAGGACGGTCTGCTGGTTGTCTACCGTAGACAGCAGGGTGGTGCTGGTGGAGAACCCCTGCTCGCCGGGGGAGCCGGAGGTGCCGGCGGCTTGCAGCGCGGAAGGCGCGTAGGAGATCCCGAAGCCGGAGCGGATCACCGTTTTGTTCGTGGCGTTCCAGGCAAAGCCGATGCGCGGGCCGAAATCTTTCCACTGAGTCGGCCCCTGGTGGCGGCCGTACTGCCCCGTGCCGCCGACGAAGAGCATCTGGCCGACGAGATTGCCGCAGAAGGCGCAGGCATTAGCGGGCACTTTGCCCTGCAACGGCGAGGGGAGGTTGGAATCCCAATAGGACAGCTTGTTGTAGCGCTCGGTGCGGGGGATGTCCACGTCCCAGCGCAGACCGAGGTTCAAGGTGAAGGTGCGGGTCACTCGCCAGTCGTCCTGAATGTAGGCCGCCATGTAGGCGCTGGCGTCGGCGGCAGTGGGTTCGTGGGTCATCTGGCCCGCATTGGCGAGTCCCAACAGAAACGAGGCATACGGGGAACCCGTGCCGTTGGCATTGCTGAGGATCTGCTGGGTCCAGGTCTGATCGAAATTGAACTGGCCGTCCGGGAAGCCGTACTGGAGGAAGTTGAGGAACAGCTTGCGGTACTCGCCGCCGAACTTGATGGTGTGATGACTGGTGATCTTGGTGAGGCTGGCGGTGGCGCTATGGGCCATGGGGTTCTCGATCAGATCCACGTATCCAACGCTGCTGCCGAGAACGGCGCCGTTCGAAAACGCGAAGGTCGGAAACAGGAGCGCGCGCTGGGAGGCCACGTCCTGGAGCGCCTGCGGAAGCCCCAGCGAGGTGGGCTGAAAACCGGCGCCAAACGAGGAGCGGTAGGAGTAGGATCGGCTGAAGCCGTAGCGGAAGTCGGCGACCAGGGTGGGGCTGAAGGTGATGGTGTGGTCCATGGAGGCGCTCCACGCGCCCCCGTGGCCCGGGCCTCCCCCGCTGGTGGCGGCCACGCTGCCGTAGTCGTTCAACGGCGTGTTGTCACTCCAACTGTGGGAGAGCCGGAAAAACATGTGCCAGTTCTGGGTGAGATTGTGGTCGATGCGGCTGTCCCATTGATAGCTGTTGCTGGCGGTACTGCCCACGGCAACGAAGTTGTTGGTTTGCGCGCCGGGTGCGCCGGTGTTGGGCTGCGGGAAATACGCCATGGCCTTGACCGCGACCGGGTCAAAGCGCGAGGCGGGAATCATGTTGCCGGGAAAGGCCGTGCGGACGTAATTGCCGGTGGCGGGATCCTGATGGGCTGTGAGCGGGTCGTAGATCGTGGTTCCCAGGCCCGAGAAATCGCCGTTGTGGAAGGCCGGCAGGGGAACGGTATCGGTCTGAATCGCCGCGGCGTTGGAATTGGTCCCCTGGAAGCCGAAGAAGAAGAAGGAGCGGTTGTGGCCGTCGTAAACGCCGGGGATATCGATGGGGCCGCCGAGGGTGCCGCCGTATTGATGGACGCTCGAATCCGGCTTGGCCCTGCCGGCGCGGTTGGCGAAGAAATCATTGGCGTTCAAGACGGCGTTGCGTTCGAAATCAAACACGCCGCCGTGCCATTCGTTGGATCCGGATTTGGTGACCAGGTTGATGACGCCGCCGCCAAACCGGCCGTACTCCGCGGAAAGCGTGTTGGTCTGGACGCTGAACTCCTGCACGGAATCGACGATGGGCGTGTAGGCCGCCAGCGTGTTGCCCACGTTGTTTTCCGGCATGATATTGCTGACGCCGTCCAATTGCTCTTCATTGATGGCGTTGCGGGAGCCGCCGATGTGCGGCGTGGAGGCGTTGCCGACGTTGTTCACACCGGGCACGAGCTGCGCCAGGCTGAAGGGGTTGCGGCCGTTGAGCGGCAGGTCAACGACTTTTGCCCGGTCGATGACCTGGCCGAGCGTGGACGTGTTGGTATCGAGGGGCGTGACGGAAGCCTGCACCTCCACGGCCTCTGTGACCTGCCCCACCTGGAGGGCAAAACCCACGGAACGGTTCTGCGCCACGTCCACCTTGATGCCTTCCACCTTGGCGACCCGAAAGCCCTTGGCCTCTACGGTGACCGTGTAGGTGCCGGGCGTCAGGAAAGGAACCACGTAACGGCCGGCCGAATCCGTATGGAGTTGCCGGTGTTCGTTGGTGGTCTCGTTCGTGACGGTGACGGCCGCGCCGGGGACGGAGCCTCCCGACTGGTCCGTGACCGTGCCCTGCAAGGTTCCGGTGGGTGTCTGCGAGAAGGCGGCGGGCAGCACAACGAATACCAGCGCCGCAAAAAGCGAACGGACAGAAAAACGAAGCATATTTTCTCCCCCTGAGCGGGAATTCTCTTCCTGGTTCCCGGCTGCGCTAAATTATACTGCAAGACCCGGGGTAGCGGATGGCGGGCCGGAGCGCGGATAAACGGATACAATATCAATGTCAGATGCAAGTGTTGCAGGCGGGACAACATAAATTCATTTTTCTGGAGCTGGAGCCGGAACTGGTTTCGAATATCGCCAAACAGGCGGGTTTCGAGGCTAAGCTGAAAGACTCCCAGCGCACGCTGACGCTCGACCTGAGCGCTCCCGGCCGGCAGTCCCCCCTGCTGTTGTTCGATGCCTCGGATCCCGCCAATCTGGGCTGGTTTTCGCGGTGCCAGTTTTACGTGGACGGGCGCACGGGGAGCGTGATGCAGACGCCCATCAGCGTAGCCAACAAGCGGGACCGCGCGGGGCGCCCGCAGCCGAACGCCATGCGCATGAGCATCGCCAAAGAATTGCCGGCCACGTTCCGGCTGCCCGGCAAGCAGCCCCTCACCGAGCAGGTCTTTTACGCGCTGCTGTTCAATTTTCTGAACGCGCTGGCGAAGACCGGCGTGGCGGTGTGCGGCGGCCCGGTGGTGAAGGCGCTGGCCGGGCGGTCGGAAGGCATCGGGCCGCGCAACTGACGTGGCCGCCGGCATTTCCGTCATCATTCCGGCCTACCAGGAAGTCTGCACGATCGCGGGGCTGGTGGCGCACCTGCGCGCGCTGAAGGCCGGGGAAGTAATCGTCGTGGACGGGCACTCGGAGGACGGCACCGCCGGGGAGGCCCGGCGGGCGGGAGCGCTGGTACTGGTGGCGGAGCGTGGCCGGGCGGCGCAGATGAATGCGGGAGCGCGCGCGAGCCGCGGAGACGTGCTGCTGTTTCTGCACGCCGACGTGCGGCTGGGCGGCGCGGCGCTGGCGGCGATTCGCGACAGCCTGCGCGACCCGGCCGTGCAGGGCGGCAATCTGGACATTCGCTACGAAGGCGGCGACGTCGCGGCGGCCTGCTTCACGCTGGTGAATCGCTGGCGGCGGAGGTGGGGCGTGTTTTACGGCGACTCGGGCATCTTCTGCCGGCGCGCGGCGTTCGAGGCGCTGGGCGGCTTTCGCCCCTGGCCCATCCTGGAAGATTACGACTTCGCGCGGCGGCTGTGGAGATTTGGGCGCGTGGCGCTGCTCCGCGAGCCGATCTACGTTTCGGCGCGGCGCTGGCGGAACGGGGGACTGGCGCGCACGCTGGCAAGCTGGGCAGTGATCCAGGGGCTGTATTTCCTGGGGGTGCCGCCGCAGCGCCTGGCGCGCTGGTACCGGGCGGTGCGCTAGACGGCGGGGCGCTAGCACGATTTGGGCCGCTGCGACAATACGGCAATTCAGGGATTGCATGTCCGTCCGCTTCCTGATATCCTCTCCCCACCAAATTTTGATAGGGGGGTAGGATGCGAGGAATTTGGGTAACGGGACTCCTCGTCCTGCTGGGGATACCCGTGTTTGCGCAGACCTCCGGGGAGATCACCGGAGAAGTGAAGGACGCGACCGGCGCCGTGGTTTCCGGCGCCTCGGTGACGGCCACAAATCAGGCGACCAACGCCACCCGCACGGCCGTAAGCAACGAAGCGGGGGTCTACGACTTTCCCGCCATGCAGCCCGGCACGTACACGATGCGAGTGGAGAAGCCCGGCTTCAAGACCGTCACGCAAAGCAACATCGAGTTGCAGGTGCAGCAGACGGCGCGCCTCGACTTTGCGCTGGAAGTCGGCCAAGTGAATGAGACTGTGGAAGTTTCCGCCAGCGCCGCTCTGCTGACGACCGAGAACGCCACGGTGGGCACGGTGATCGAAAACCGGCGCATCGTAGATCTGCCGCTGAACGGCCGCAACTTCCTGCAACTGGTGGCGCTCAGTCCCAACGTGACCACGGCCTTCGCCAACGGAGGACAGGCGGGCTCGCGGCAGGGCGGAGATCGCTCACAGCAACAGATATCGGTTTCCGGCCAGCGCCGCGAGTTCAACTATTTCACGCTGGATGGGATCGACAACACGGACGTCAACTTCAACACCTACATTTTCCTGCCCTCCATCGACGCGCTGCAGGAGTTCAAGGTGCAGACGGGCATGTATTCGGCCGAATTCGGGCGCGAGGCGAGCCAGGTCAACGTTTCGACCAAGAGCGGCACCAACCAGTATCACGGGGCGCTGTTCGAATTTCTGCGCAACAGCGCGCTGGACGCGCGGCCCTACGGCTTTACCAGCAAGGTGCCCGCCAAGGCTCCTTTCAGGTGGAACCAGTACGGGTTTACGCTGGGCGGGCCGGTGGAGATTCCCAAGCTGTTCCACGGCAAAGACCGGCTGTTCTTCATGTCGAATTTCGAAGGGTTCCGGCTGCGCAACCAGTCGCAGGGTATTTACAGCCTGCCTTCGGCGCCCATGCGGGACGGGAATTTTTCGGAACTGCTGCCCAAGACGACGATCAACGATCCGCTGGCGAACGCGCCCTTCGCCGGCAACCTGATTCCCAAGGCGCGGTTGAGTGGCACGGCGCAGAAGCTGCTGGAGTTCTATCCGGCACCAAACATCTCCGGCGCGGGCCTGAGCCAGAACTACCTGGCGCTGGACAACAACTCCACGGACAAGGACCAGTTCACGCAACGCATCGACTTTGTCGAAAGCGCCAAATCAAGCTGGTTCGGCCGCTATAGCTGGGACAGCGAGCAGGCCGTTTCCCCGGCCCTGAAGCTGAACGGCACCAACCTGCTGACGCGGGTGAGCCAGTGGATGATCGACAACACGCGGGTGCTCAGCCCGGCCATGGTGAACGAGTTCCGCTTCGGGTACAACAACTTCTTCAACAGCTTCGGCCGCGAACTCGCTTTTCAGCGGGACGTGGTGAAGGAGCTGAACCTCCCGGGCCTGAGCGATCCGCCACCGGCGGCGTGGGGGATTCCCGCGGTCTCGATTCTGGGATTTTCAGGCTTCGGGGACGATTCCGAAGGTCCCTACGAGAACCGGAACCACACCTTCGAATGGAGCGACAGTCTCTCCTGGACGCACGGCAAGCACTCGATGAAATTCGGCGGCGACATCCGGCGCGACCGGTACAACCAGCTCGGCAACCAGTTCGCGCGCGGTTCGTTCATCATCGAGAACCAGGCCACCGGCTATGGCTTCGCGGACTATATGTTGGGTTACACGCGGCGCGATGAAGACGCCGCGGCGCTGGCCATCACGCAGTTCCGGGCCACCAGCATGGCGTATTTCGTCGCCGACACCTGGAAGGTGCGGCCCACGCTGACTGTGGACGTAGGGCTGCGGTACGAATACACGCCGCCATGGGCCGACAAAGGCGACAGCCTCATGAACGCCTACGTGCCGTACATCGACCATACGGCGAACGTCACGGACATGAGCCACCATCCGACGCTGGTGCGCATCGGCCAGGGCGACATTTACGCGAACACGCGCATCCGCTTCAACCCGGCGATTCAGGTGGCGCGGGATGGACGCATGGGCGACCGGCTGATCGCGGACGATAAGACCAACTGGGCGCCGCGGCTGGGGATCGCCTGGAGCCCGAGCGGTAAGTGGACCATCCGCACCGGGGCCGGCATCTTCTACCTGCAGGACACGGGAAACCCGCGCTTCGACATGGGCCGGAACCTCTCGGGCCGCATTCGTTCGGAGGCCAACACGCAGACCCACGACCTGACCTTCGACCATCCGTTTTCGGGCGGGGCGAATCCGTGCGGTGTGGCGCCGCCGCTGGTGTGCATTTCCACGCCCTACGTGCTGGCCAACAAATACGACCGCCGCACGCCGTACATGATTCAGTACGAGTTGAACATCCAGCGGCAGCTCAGCAACTCGACGGTGCTGGAGGTGGGTTACCTCGGCTCGCAGAGCCACCGGCTGGAACGGATGTACGCCTTCAACGAAGCGCTGCCGGCCCCGACGGGTTCAGTGACCGACCGCTCGCCCTATCCGGAGTTGGGGCGCATTCAGGAGGTGGCCAACGCGGCGGACGCGAACTACCACTCGCTCTCGGCCAAGGTAACGCGGCGCATGAGCAGCGGGCTGACGTTTCTCACCGGCTATACCTTTTCCAAGTCGATCGACAACGGCAGCGGCATCCGCACCCTCGGGACGGATACGCTGTTTCCGCAGAACAGCTACTGCGTGGCCACCTGCGAGCGCGGGCTTTCGATTTTCGACACACGGCACCGCTTCGTGACGTCGGTGCTCTACGACGTGCCGTTCGGCAAGGGGCGGCAGTTCCTGAATCACGGCATCGCCAGCACGCTGATCGGCGGCTGGGAGCTGAGTTCCATCTTCACCGTGTCGAGCGGCTTCCCCCTGAACGTGTACGCGGGCTCGGACCGCGCCAACACCGGCGCGGGCGAAGACCGGCCCAACGCCACCGGCCAGACGGTGAACCTGGACCGCGGGCAGCGCGGCCCGGGCGAGTGGTTCAATATCGGAGGCTTCCAACTGGAGCCGCTGGGGACGTTCGGCAACGTAGGCCGCAACACCGTGATCGGTCCCGGCTTCATCGGCTGGGACTTCTCCACGCTGAAGAACTTCAACTTCACCGAGAGCCGGTTTCTGCAATTCCGGTTCGAGGCCTTCAATTTTCCGAACCACCCCAACTGGGGCGATCCGAACACCACGCTGGGGAGCAACCGGCTGGACGCCTCGGGGCGGCCAATCCCCGGCACGGGCACCTTCGGCGTGATCGGTTACACGCGGACGGCCATGCGGCAGTTGCAGTTCAGCTTGAAGCTGGTATTTTAACGGAGGCCACAGCGCAGGCCTGGCTGACCACTTCTTCGACTAGCCGGCGGTACTGGTCCAGCCGGGCAGGCGTGGCCGCCTCGAAGCGCAGCACCAGGATGGGCTGCGTGTTGGAGGCGCGAACCAGTCCCCAGCCGTCGGGAAACAGCACGCGGACGCCATCCACGGTGACGGTTTCGTGGGTTTGGCGGAACTGTTCGGTCACGCGCCGGACCACTTCAAACTTGATCTCGTCGGGACAATCGACGCGGATCTCGGGGGTGGCCACGGTGTGAGGCAGGCCGGCCAGTTGCGCGGACAGCGGGCGTCCGGAGCGGGAGACGATTTCCATCAGGCGGCAGGCGGCGTAGAGGGCGTCGTCGAAGCCGTAGTAGCGGTCGGCGAAGAACATGTGGCCGCTCATTTCGCCGGCCAGTTCGGCGCCGGTCTCTTTCATTTTGGCCTTAATGAGCGAGTGGCCGGTGCGCCACATGATGGGATTGCCGCCGCGGCCGCGGATGTCATCGTACATCACCTGCGAGCATTTCACTTCTCCGATGAAGGTGGCGCCGGGCTTGCGGCCGAGAATCTCGCGGGAATAGATGATCATCAACTGGTCGCCGTAGACGATGTTGCCGTGGTCATCGATGGCGCCGATGCGGTCGGCGTCGCCGTCGAAAGCCAGGCCCAGGTCTGCGCCATGCCGCGCCACGGCGGCGACGAGCGGCTCCAGGTTTTCGGGAAGAGTGGGGTCGGGATGGTGGTTGGGGAAACGGCCATCCATCTCGAAGAACAGCTCCAGGGGCTCGCAGTTCAGCTTCTCGAACAGGCGATGCATCACGGGGCCGGCTGTGCCGTTGCCGGCGTCAGCCACCACACGGATGCGCCGCGGGAAAGCAAACTGGGAGGCAACCTCTTCCACGTACGGGGTGACGATATCGTAGCAGCGGGCGGCGCCCCGGCCCTGCGCGAACTCCCCGCCCTCAATGATCCGGCGGACCTCCTGAATCTGCTCGCCGTAGATGGTGGAGGCGCCGGAAACCACCTTGAATCCGTTGTACTCCGGAGGATTGTGGCTGCCGGTGATCATCACCGCGCCGCCGGCCTGGAGATGAAACACGGAGTAATAGAGCAGCGGTGTCGGCACGACACCCAGGTCCGTCACGTCGCACCCGGCGGCCAGCAGGCCGCGCAGCAGCGCGTCGCGCAGGCGCCCGGAGCTGAGGCGGCAGTCGCGGCCCAGGTTGATCTTCTGCTGCCCCTGGCGGCGCAAGTACGTTCCGACCCCTTTGCCAAGTTCTTCCACACCGGCGTCCAGGAGTTGCTGGTCCGCGATTCCCCGTATGTCATACTCGCGGAAAATCAAGGGGCTGAGCATATAGAAAAAAGTATATCGCGCTAGAATCAGAGAGATGCCCAAGGCGCCTGCCGCCAGCCGTGTTTTCACCACTCTCAGCGGCGTTCCCGTCCAACCGGTGTACGGGTCCGAAGACCTGGCGGACCTGGATGCGGCCCGCGACCTGGGGGCTCCGGGCGAGTTTCCTTACACCCGCGGCATCCACCGCGACATGTACCAGGGGCGGCTGTGGACCATGCGCCAGTTCTCCGGCTATGCCACGCCGGAGGAAACCAACCGCCGCTATCACTACCTGCTGGAGCAGGGGCAGACGGGGCTTTCGGTGGCGTTCGACCTGCCCACGCTGATGGGCTACGACTCCGACCATCCGTTTTCGGAGGGCGAGGTGGGCAAGTGCGGGGTAGCCATCTGCTCCCTGGAAGACATGGAGATCCTGTTCCGCGGCATTCCGCTGGGCGAGGTGAGCGTCTCGATGACCATCAACTCGCCGGCGGCGGTGCTGTGGGCCATGTACCTGGCGGTGGCCGAGCAGCAGGGTGTCGCGTGGAGCCGCTTGTCGGGGACCATCCAGAACGACATTCTGAAGGAGTACATCGCGCAGAAGGAGTACATCTTTCCGCCGCGGCCTTCCATGCGGCTGGTGACGGACACGATCGAGTTTGGCGCGCGCCACACGCCGCGCTTCAATCCCATCTCGATCAGCGGCTATCACATCCGGGAAGCGGGATCGACGGCGGTGCAGGAACTGGCCTTCACCCTGCGGGACGGCGTGGAGTACGTGGAATGGGCGCTGGAGCGGGGGCTCGCGATCGATGAATTCGCGCCGCGGCTGAGCTTCTTTTTCAACGCCCACAACGACTTCTTCGAAGAGATCGCCAAGTACCGCGCGGCCCGGAAGCTATGGGCCTACCTGATGCGCGATCGTTTCGGGGCGAAGAACGAGCGCAGCCTGAAACTGCGCTTCCACTCGCAGACGGCAGGCTGCTCGCTCACCTGGCAGCAGCCGTACAACAACGTGGTGCGCACCGCCATTCAGGCGCTGGCGGCGGTGCTGGGCGGCACACAATCGCTGCACACGAATTCGCTGGACGAGGCCTACGCGCTGCCGGGCGAGCACGCCGTGACCATCGCGCTGCGCACGCAGCAGGTGATGGCTTACGAAACGGACGTGACGGCGGCGCCGGACCCGCTGGGCGGCAGCTATTTTCTGGAGCGGCTGACGCTCGACTCGGAGGCCGCGGCGCGCGACTACATCCGGCGGATCGACGAAATGGGCGGGATGATCCCGGCTATCGAGCAGGGGTTCCCGCAGAGCGAGATCGCCAGCGCCAGCTACCAATACCAGCGCGCGGTGGAGAGCGGCGAGAAAGTGATCGTGGGGGTAAACGCCTACCAGGCGGCGGACGAGCCCATCGAACTGCTGCAAATCGACCAGAGCGCGCAGGATCAGCAAACACGAAAACTGGCGGCGCTGCGCGCGCGGCGGGATGCCGGGCGGGTGCGGCGGGCACTGGATGAGTTGCAGCGCGCCGCCGAGGGCACCGAGAACACCATGCCGCACATTCTGGAAGCCGTGCGGGCCTACGCCACGCTGGGGGAGATCTGCGACGCCCTGCGGGCGGTATTCGGCACTTATCAGGAGACGAGCCACATCTAAACCATGGACCGACGCATCCGAGTACTGGTGGCCAAGCCGGGGCTGGACGGCCACGACCGCGGCGCCAAGGTGATCGCCCGAGCCTTGCGTGACGCGGGCATGGAGGTAATCTATACCGGGCTGCGCCAGACGCCGGAGATGATCGTCAACGCGGCGCTGCAGGAAGACGTGCAGGTGATCGGGCTCTCCATCCTTTCCGGAGCGCACAACACCATCGTTCCCCGCGTGCTGGACCTGTTGCGCCAGAACCAGATGGAGGACGTGAAGCTGGTGGTCGGAGGCATCATCCCCGACGAGGATGCCGCGGAGCTGAAACGCCGGGGTGTGGCGGCGGTGTTCCAGCCGGGCGCCTCTCTGGAGTCCGTCGTAGAGTTCATTCGGGCTGCCGCGGGGTGAGCCGAAAAGCGCCGCTCCCTGTGGTCGCGGCTCGGTTTCACTCAAAGCCGGCCAGGGCTTGCCGGTCGATCTGAATGCCCAGGCCGGGCCCTTCGGGCAGGTGCCAGCAGCCGTTCTGGAAGCGGATAGGATTGGTTACGATGCGGGTGCGGAAGGGGTTCTCGGTCTGATCGCACTCGATGAGGCGCAGTTCCGGCGTGGTCGTGAAAGGCTGGCGCGGGCGGGCGGCGTAGAAGTGCAGCGCCGCGGTCTGCCCCACGGCGGAGCCCCAGGCGTGCGGGGTGACGTGGATGTTATAGACCGAGGCCAGCACGGCGATCTTCATTCCCTCGCTGATCCCTCCGCAGGAGCACAGATCCGGCTGGGCGTAGTCGAGCGCGCGGCGGCGCAGCAGGGGCTCGAACCCGAAGCGGGTGTACTCACACTCGCCGCCGGCGAGCGGGATCGCGAGGTTCCGCTTCACTTCCAGGTAGCCTTCCACATCGAGCGGTGAGACGGGTTCTTCAAACCATCCGATTTCCAACGGCTCCACGCGGCGGCCCAGCGCGATGGCGGTCACCGGGTCATAAGCGTGGTTGGCGTCCATCATCAGGCGGACGCGCGGGCCGACGGCTTCGCGCACCAGGCGCACGAGGCCTACATCGCGTTCCAGGCCATATCCCACCTTCATCTTCACCGCGTCGAAACCCAGTTCCAGGTAGCGGGCGGCCTCCTGGCGGAAGGCGCGCTCGTAATCCTCGGAGTAATAAAAGCCGGTGGCGTAGCAGGGGATTTTTTCGGTTGGCGCGCCGCCCAGCAGGCGGTACAGCGGCACGCCGGCGGCGCGCGCCTTGATGTCCCAGAAGGCGATGTCCAGGGCGCTGATGGCGGCCAGCAGGGTGCCTTTCTGGCCATAGTCGATGCTGCGGGCGTAGAGGAAGTCCCAGAGGGCCTCGGTGTCGCGGGGATCGCGCCCCACCACGAAAGGGCTGAAGAACTCGCCGACGGCCGCGGCAATGGGAGCCGAGGGGCCGTAGGCCTCGCCCCATCCTTCGAAACCGGCATCGGTCGAGACCTCGACCAGGGTGGTCTCGCGGCGCGTGAAGCGCCACTGGGAGAAGGCGAAGGGGCGCTCGAGCGCGGCCCGCAGGGTGTGGACTCTTACGGCGGTGATCTTCATGCGACGGCGGCGGCGATTTCTTCGAGCACCCGGGCGGCTTCCGCGGCGGGGTCGGCGGCGCGGGTGATCTGGCGGCCGATCACCAGGTAGTCCGCGCCATCGCGCATGGCTTCGGCGGGGGTGGCGACGCGCTTCTGGTCGCCTTTCGCGGAGCCCGCCGAGCGCACTCCCGGCGTCACCAGGATGGCGTGGGGCCCGGCGAGCTGGCGGATGGCAGCGGCTTCCAGCGGAGAGGCCACGATCCCGTCGATGCCGGCATCCATGGCCTTGCGGACGCGCAGGGCAACCAGGTCGGAGACCGCGCAGGGATAGCCCAGATCCGCCAGATCCTGCTGATCGAAGCTGGTGAGCACGGTGACGGCCAGCAGCCGGAGGGAGGAGCCGCCGCGGCCTTCGACGGCGGCGCGCATTACCGCGCCGCTGCCGTGCACGGTGAGGAAGCGCACGCCGCTGCGCGCCACCTGGGCCACGGCGCGCTTGACGGTCTCGCCGATATCGTAAAACTTCATATCGAGGAAGACGTCTTTTCCCTGCCCCAGCAGTTCGCGGACAAATTCCATACCGGCGGCGGCATAGAGTTCCATGCCGACCTTGTAAAAATTGACTTGGCTGCCGAGGCGGGCCACGAGCGCGCGGGCTTCCGCGGCCGATTCGACATCCAGAGCAACGATGATGGGGTTATGGCTTAGATCAGGCATATGGGTTTTTCCTGCCGATCGAGGACCCGGCCCAGGCGGCAGGCTCCGGGCAGCACGCGCTCCAGCGAAGCCGCGTCCGCTTCGGGCAGCGAAATGAGCAGCCCTCCCGAGGTTTGCGGATCGTAGAGCAGGGATTCGATTTCCGGCGGCATTCCGGCGCGCGTCTCGACAGCGCAGGAAGCGAACTCGCGGTTGTTGCGCAGGCCACCGGGCAGTGCCCCCTGGCGCGCGTATTCGACCGCGCCGGGCAGGAAGCGCACACAGCGGACTTCGATTTCCAGGGTGATGCCGCTGGCCAGGGCCATCTCGCGGGCATGGCCGATCAAGCCGAAGCCGGTGACATCGGTGCACCCATGGGTGTCCCGCTCGAGCATCCGCTCGCAGGCTTCGCGGTTCAGGGTGAGCATGGAGGCGACCGAGGCCTCCACGTGGGTGTCTGCGGCGATGCCGCGCTTGAGCGCGGTGGCAATCACGCCGGTGCCCAGGGGCTTGGTGAGCACCAGCGCGTCTCCGGGCCGGGCGCCGGCGTTGGGCTTGACGCGCTCCGGGTGGACCAGGCCGGTGATGGCGTAGCCAAACTTGATCTCGGGATCGCTCACGCTGTGCCCGCCCACCAGGGCGCAGGCGGCCTCGTGCAGTTTGTCCGCGCCGCCCCGCAGGATCTGCTGCAGGTCGCCCGCATCACCGCTGGCGGGCCAGGCCAGGATGGAGAGCGCCGTCAGGGGGCGGCCGCCCATGGCATACACGTCGCTCAGCGCGTTGGCGGCGGCAATGGCGCCGAAGGTGTACGGATCGTCCACGATAGGGGTGAAAAAGTCCACCGTCTGCACCAGGGCACACTCCGGCGTGAGCTTGTAAACCCCGGCATCGTCGGAGGTCTCAAACCCTACCAGAATGTTCGCATTCGCCACGCGCGGCATGGCCGCCAAAACCTGGTCCAAAACCTTTGGACTCAGCTTGGACGCTCAACCCGCGGCTTTGACGTGGGCAGTCAGCTTGCGCAACTGCGTGGTATCCGCCATGTAAGTATCGGCAATTACTATAATAGCGGGATGCACCGCTCCACCGTCGTCGCCGCCCTGCTACTTCTGGGTGCGGCCTTTGCGCTGGTCTCCCGCGAGCCGCAAACGGACTCCCGGCTGCGGCATGCGTTCCGGCATCCGGCTGAAAACGGCTGGATTTTCGTGCACCTGGAAGGCACGCCCGCGGAACTGGGTTACCAGCACGGGTACCTCCTGGCGCCGGAAATCCAGGACAACCTGAAGGCGCTGTCGCTCGAGATGACGCACGACGAACACAAGGACTGGCAGTTCTTCCGGGATACGGCCGAGAATGTGCTGTGGCCGCACATCGAGGCGGAGTACCGGGAGGAACTGCAAGGCATCCGCGACGGAGCGGCGGCCCGCGGAGCAAAGGTGGACCTGTGGGACGTGGTGGCGCTCAATGCCTGGCTGGAGCTGCCTTACTACGACAAGTGGTACGACAAGCAGCACCGGGAGGCGGCGCCCTCCACGGCTACGGTAGCGGAACATTGCAGCGCGTTCGTGGCCACGGGCCGCTACACCAGGGACGGGCGGGTGGTGATCGGCCACAACGCCTGGACCAGCTATTCCTCGGGCGAGCGCTGGAACATCATCTTCGACATGACGCCGGCCAGGGGGCACCGCATCCTGATGGACGGCATGCCGGGGCTCATCCACAGCGGGGACGACTTCGGCATGAACGACGCCGGCATCCTGATTACGGAAACCACCATCAGCCGGTTCAGCGGCTGGGACTCGAACGGGATTCCGGAGTTCGTGCGGGCGCGGAAGGCCATGCAGTACGCGCAGTCCATCGACGATTTCGCGCGCCTCATGAAGGAGGGTAACAACGGGGGCTACGCCAACGATTGGCTGGTGGCGGACCGAAAAACTAACGAGATCGCCAGCCTGGAACTGGGGTTGAAGAACGTCACTCTCGATCGCACCAGGGACGGCTATTTCGTGGGATCGAACTTTCCCATCAATCCGAAACTGGCCAAGGAGGAGACCGACTTCGACCTGGCGGACATGGGCCAGAGCCCCAACGCGCGGCGGGTGCGCTGGCAGCAGTTGATGGAAGAGAACAAAGGCAAAATCGACGTGCCGGCGGGGCAGCACTTCCTGGCGGACCACTACGACACCTTCGACCGGCAAAACGAGCCTGACGAGCGGACGTTGTGCGGGCACATCGATCTCTCGCCGCGCGGTTCGCCGTCCTGGCAGCCGCCCTACGGGGTGGCGGGCGCCGTGCAATCCAAGGTGGCCGACGCCGCGATGGCGGAGCGCATGAGCCTGACCGCGGCGCTGGGCCATGCCTGCGGCATCAGCTTCCACGCCGCCGAGCACCTGCGGAAGCACCCCGAGTTCGCCTGGCAGAAGGAAGTGCTGCGGGATATGCCCGCGCGTCCCTGGACCACCTTCCGCGCGCCATAGCGGGGGAACCCCATCCGATGGGGCATTGGCGGGCGCCGGTCCGCTGCGACTGTGCCGCGCCGTACGGTACTCTCCTGCGGGGGCCGGCGCACCCCCGGTGATATGATAGGGAAGAGATGAGTCTGCTTTCGCCAAGGCTACAGTTACGGGTCGCGCAAAAGCAGATCCTAACTCCGGGCCTGGTCCAGATGGTCACCGTTCTTCAGCTCAACAGGCTGGAGCTGAAGGAGATGATCAACCAGGAGATCGTGAAGAATCCGGTCCTGGAGGAAGCCACTGACGAAGCCGGCGAGGAGGTCAGCCCGGAGGAATTGCGCCCCCTGCTGGAGGCGGAGCGGGAGCCCCTGCCGGCGGACCACCAGATCCTGGAAGCCGGCCTGGGAGATACCACCCTCAACGGCACCGCGGAAGTGACGCTCGGCCCGGAACCGGTGCCCGAAATCCCCGAAACGCCCGCCGCCCCGGAGGGCGTGGCGGACGCGCCCGGAACGGCGGAGACGATCGAGCCGGCGCCGGCCACCGACCCGTTCGATGAGATCGACTTCGGCAGCTTTTTCGACGATTACCTGGACCCGGGCTACAAGAGCCCGGCCGCGGAATCCGTGGAAAAGCCGTCCTTCGAGACGTTCCTGTCGGCGCCCGTCACGCTGGCGGACCACCTGCGCTCGCAGTTGAGCGTTACGCTGCTTTCCGACAATCTGCGCGACGCAGCCGAGTGCATCATCGGCAACCTGGATGAGGATGGGTATGTTTCGGCCTCCATCGAGGAGATCGCCACGGCCGGCGAGCACACCGTGGAGGAGATCGAGGAGGCCCTGAAAGCGGTCCAGTCGCTCGATCCCGCGGGCGTGGGCGCCCGAAACCCGCGCGAGTGCCTGCTGCTGCAACTGGAGAGCATGAACGGAAAGGGCGGGGTGGCCTGGCAGATCGTCAGCGATCACCTGCGCCTGCTGGAAAACCGGCAGTACAAGGAACTGGCCAAAGCGCTGGGCCGGCCCATGGAGCACGTGGAGATCGCCGTCCGGGTGATCCGGCACCTGAACCCCCGGCCAGGTCTGCGCTACTCGGGAGCGGGCGCCCGGGTGGTGGAACCGGATGTATTTTTCCTCAAGGACGGCGACGATTTCATCATTCAGACCAACGACGACGATATTCCGCAACTGCGGCTGAACGCGCAATACCGGCGCATGCTGGACCGGGACAACGGGGCCACCAAGGAAGTCCGGGACTACGTGCGGGAACGCTACACCTCGGCCATCCAGTTGATGAAGAACATCGAGCAGCGCAAGCAGACCATCCTGAAAGTCTGCCAGACCATCGTACGCCGCCAGCACTCCTTCCTGACCCACGGCATCGAGCATCTGAAGCCCATGATGATCAAGGAAGTCGCGGAAGAGATCGGCGTGCATCCCTCGACGGTGAGCCGCGCGGTGGCCAACAAGTACGTCCACACCCCGCAAGGCGTCTTCGAATTGCGATTCTTCTTCTCGGAAGCGGTGCAAGGTCCGTCCGGCAGCGGGACGCCGCTGCTCTTGCTGAAGCGCAGAGTGAAAAAGATGATTGAGGAGGAGGACAGTGCCCACCCCCTGACCGATGAGCAGATCACCCAGCGATTGCAGGCGGAGGGGATCGACGTCACCCGCCGCACGGTAGCGAAGTATCGGGAAGACATGAAGATTCCATCCACACACCAGAGGCGCGTGCGCAACTGACGCGCCTGTTCGCATCTGGAAAGTCTTGAGAAAGACGGAGGGACGGATGAGACTCATCTACACAGGCAGGCAAGTGGTGCTGGCACCGGCCCAGCTCAAGAAGATCGAGGTACAGGTTGCCAAGGTCGGCAAGTTGCTTGATGGAAAGGAGGAGCGGGAAGCTCACGTGATTGTGTCGCAGGAGCGGCATCTGCACTGCGCGGAAATCACGGTGAATTATCGCAACCACCCCCTGGTTGGGATTGGCTCCAGCCCGGATCTGTACACGGCGCTCCATGCCGCCGTGGATAAGCTGGAGAAACAGGCGCTCAAAGTCCGCACCAAGTGGCGGGATACCAAGCGCGTGTCCCGCAAAACCAGCGAGGTTCCGGCCGCGCCGGCCGCCGCCGAGAAGGAAATCGAGACGGAGCTGGAACGGCGGATCTTCCGCGTCAACCATCACCAGAAGCGCAAGCCCATGACGCTCGATGAGGCCCTGATGGAGATGGAGAAGGACCGGGACTACTTGGTCTACCGCGACTCGGAAACCGACCGCGTCTCCGTGCTGGTACGGCGCCGGGACGGCCACTTCGACCTGGTCGAGGCCTGATTTCCGCAGAGAATGCCCCAGAAAAGCGCGGCGCAGCCTGGACGCGGCAGTGCGGAGCGTCCCGCCGAACTGGTGATGATTACCGGGTTGAGCGGCTCCGGCAAAGGCACGGTGCTCAAAAACCTGGAGGACCTGGGGTATTACTCCGTCGATAATCTGCCGGTAGACCTGATTCCGAAGTTCGCCGAACTCACGCGGGACTCGGCTTCCGTGCGCCGCGCCGCGCTGGTGGTGGATGTGCGCGAGGGCAAGAGCCTGCAGCGCCTGCCGGAAGTCTACGGGCACATCCGCCACGGGCTCCAGACCCGCCTGGTCTTCCTGGAGGCGGACGACGAGACCATCGTGCGGCGCTTCAGCGAAACCCGGCGTCCGCACCCGCTGGGCGCGGACCGCTCCATCATCAAGAGCATCCAGCAGGAACGCCGGCAACTGGCCCCCATCCGGGCCATGGCGGACCTGATCATCAACACTTCCAAGTTCACGGTTCACGAACTGCGGGACCACATCCGCGCGCAGTTCCAGGAGCAGCCCGAGGAGTCCAAGATCCTGGTGTACGTGACCAGCTTCGGATACCGCCACGGGGTGCCGGCGGACAGCGACCTGGTTTTCGACGTGCGCTTTCTGCCGAACCCGAACTACATTCCGCGCTTCAAGCAGCTCACCGGGCGGCACCCCTCGGTCGCCAAGTACATCCGTTCGTTTCCGCAGACAGTAGAGTTCATCGGAAGGATCTCGGACCTGCTGATCTACCTGCTGCCGCACTACATTCGCGAGGGGAAGAGCTACCTGACCATCGCCTTTGGGTGCACGGGGGGACACCATCGCTCGGTGATGATCGCCGATGAGATCCGCAAACGTCTGACGCAAGCCGGCTTCAAAGCCAAGGTAAACCACCGGGACATCGCCAAAGGCGTATAGGTCTGCGCCGCCGCGCGGCGCGCCTGCGCTTACAATCAACAGGAGCGCACTACACCCATGGCGAACAAACGGAAGACGGAGGCGCCGCGGTTCGGCTCAGCCGACCTGCGGCTGCCGGATGAATTGCGGGCGCCGCTCAAGGCCCACCTGGAGGCCTTGCGGGAGGGGTACCGGAAGCGAAACTGGGGCGGACGCGTGGGCTTCGGCAAGCGTCCGGCGATGATCGTGATCGACCTGGCGCTGTGGTGGACCGACCCGCGCAGCCAGAGCCAGGGCAGCGACGTGGACTCCGTGGTGGAAGCTGCCTGCCGGCTGCTCAAAGCGGCGCGGGCAGCCCGGATCCCCATCATCTTCACCACCTGGGACTGGGACCCGGCGATGCCGCCCTCGCCCCACGACCGGAAGCTGAAATTCGAGGTGAAGCCGGGCGAGGAGCGCTGGTTCGAACTGGATCCGCGCCTGAAGCGGCGGCCCGGTGAGCGTATCCTGACCAAGCGCTACGCCTCGGCCTTCAAGGGCACCAATCTGCACGACACGCTGGCGGGCCTGGGCGTGGACACGCTGATCGTAACTGGGGTCAGCACCAGCCATTGCGTGTACGCCACCTGCCGCGATGCCACCGACAGTTTTCGGGTGATCGTGCCGCGGGAGGCGGTGGGGGAGCGCTGCGAAATCATGCACGAGGTAAACCTGCTGGATATCGACATCGACCTGGCCGACGTGGTGCCGCTCGTTGAGGTGGAGCGATACCTGGGCCGTTTCCGGCGGAAGCAGGCGTCCCGATGAAGCGGCGCACGTTTACGAAGCTGCTGGGGGCGGCCGGGGCCGCGCCCGCGGCCATGCCGGCGCCGGAAGCGGGCGCCACGGCCTATCGCTCGCCCAGCCCGTTCGACGTGGGCACACGGGCGCAGTTGTTCGCCGACCGGGTGCTGGTGCGCGAGACGGCCGGGATTTCTTTCACGCTGCATCCCGCGGGAAAACATCCGCTCAACCCGCTGGTCAAGGCCGACCGCCCCTGGGAGGGCTGGCGCCTGGAGATCTACGGTAACGTGATCTACGACCGCCGCGAGCGGCGATTCAAGATGTGGTATCTGGGCGAGGCGCCCAACTACTACCTGCCGAGCGCCGAGGGCCCTTCCTCGGACAACCCCACGCTCTACGCGACCAGCAGCGATGGGATCCACTGGGAGAAGCCGCTGGTGGGAACCATCCCGGCTCTGCACGGCGGCAGGCACAACGCGATTCTGGCGGCTACCCACCTGGCCAGCGTGATCCCCGACGAGCAGGACCCCGACCCCGGCAAGCGCTACAAAATGATCTGCTACCGGCATCTGCCTGCGGCGGCGCGCGGATACCACACCATGATTTCCGCGGACGGTATTCATTGGGCGCCGTACAGCCGGCTGCCGATCTGCCCGGGGGCGGACGTGATTACCGGGTATTTCGACGAACAGCGGCGGCAGTACGTGGCCCTGGCTAAGATCGGTATGGAGATCCGCGGGCACCGGCGGCGCGTCTTCCACACCATCACCAGCACGGACTTCGAGAATTGGACCCAGCCGGTGCTGTCGCTGTATCCGGATCTCGAAGATGACGCCGGGTCACTGGCGCGCATCGAGGAAGTGCGGCCCATTCTGGACCGGCCGGACGACGCGGCGCTGATGCGCACCGAGTTCTACGGGATGGGTTTCTACCCGTCGGAGAGTTGCACCCTGGGCTTCGCCTGGGTATTCACCATCAACAACAACGCCCGCTACGGCAACCAGGAAGGACCCTTCGAGCTGCAACTGGCGGTGAGCCGGGACCTCATGAATTGGCAGCGGCCGTTCCGCACCCCGTGCGTGCCGCGGGGCACGATCGGCGAGTGGGACTGCGGGATTTTCGTGACGCAATCGCGCGCGCTGCGGGTGGGCGACGAGATCTGGCTGTACTACGGCGGCGCCAACTACACGCACGGGACCCCGTGCCTCTATCGCCGGGAAGGCACCGGCCGCGGCACGCGCTACACCGGGAGCATCGGGCTGGCCAAGTGGAAGCTGGACCGCTTCGTGTCGGTGGACGCCGGCGCGGAGGGCGGCACTCTGACCACGGTGCCGGTGGTGTTTTCCGGCGACCGGCTGGAGTTGAACGCGCGCACCCACCCGGGCGGCAGTATCGCGGTTACGCTCACGGACGCCGCCGGCCGCCCCATCGAGCGCTTCGAGCAGTCCGAGCCGTTCCGTGGCGATGCGCTGCGGCAGACCATCGCCTGGCCGGGTGGGCGCGGGCCCGGCAGCCTGACGGGCAAGCCCGTGTGCCTGCGCTTCCATCTGCGGGCCGCGGAACTGTATTCGTTCGCCTTTCGCCAGGCGTGAGGCCCATCCGCGCGCGTCGGGTAACATAGAAAAATGAAGCGCGCGATTCCGATTGTCCAGGTGGATGCCTTCACGGACCGTCCGTTCCGCGGCAATCCGGCGGCGGTGTGCGTGCTGGACCAGGCGGCGGACGAAGGGTGGATGCGGGACGTGGCACGGGAGATGAATCTCTCGGAGACCGCATTTCTGGCGCCCCGGGAAGACGGATATCACCTGCGCTGGTTGACTCCGTCCGTGGAAGTGGCGCTGTGCGGGCACGCCACACTGGCCAGCGCCCACGTGCTGTGGGAGGAGGGCTATCTGAAGCCGGGGGCCCAGGCGCGGTTTTATACGCTCAGCGGGCTGCTGCGGGCCGACCGCCGGGGGGCGTGGATCGAGATGGACTTTCCAGCCAAGCTCGAGGAGCCGGCCGAAGCGCCCGCCGATCTGGCCAGGGCGCTGGGCGCCGAGCCTCGCTACGTGGGACGCAATGAGTACGACTACCTGGTGGAACTGGGCTCGCCGGAAGAACTGCGTGCGCTCGAGCCGGATTTCGCGCTGCTGCGCCGCCTGACGGTGCGCGGCGTGATCGTCACCAGCCCATCGGACGTTCCGGAATACGATTTCCTCTCGCGCTTCTTCGCCCCCGGCTCGGGCATCGATGAAGACCCGGTCACCGGGTCGGCGCACTGCTGCCTGGCGCCTTTCTGGAGCCGGCGTCTGGGCAAGAGCGAGTTCACGGCCTACCAGGCCTCGGCCCGCGGTGGTGTGGTACGGGTGCGCCTGGCGGGCGGCCGCGTGTGCCTGGGCGGCCAGGCGGTGACGGTGTTGCGCGGGGAACTGGCGGCGTGAGGAGCCCGGACAGGCCGGCCCCCGAAGGGCCGCGTGATACACTCCACGATATGCGCGCCGAACGAGGAGAGGTTCCGGACGAGCCGCCTCCTTTCCTGGGCGCTTGGCGGCGCGTCTACATCGCCGTGGCGGTCTACCTGGTCTTGCTGATTCTCGCCTTCTACGTGTTCATGCGGGTCTTTTCATGAGGCCGCTGGACTGGGTCGTACTGGTCGGCTCTCTGACGTCCATCATTGTTTACGGCCTGTATCGCAGCCGCGGCAGCAACACCGTAAGCCAATACCTGCTGGCGGGGCGAAGCATGCCCTGGTACGCCATGGCGCTCTCCATCATGGCCACGCAGGCGAGCGCCGTCACGTTCATCTCCACTACCGGCCAGTCCTACGTGGATGGCATGCGCTTCGTGCAGTTCTATTTCGGACTGCCGCTGGCCATGGTGGTGCTGTGCGCCACGGCGGTGCCCATCTTTCACCGTGCCAAGGTTTACACCGCTTACGAATATCTGGAGAATCGCTTCGACGCCAAGACCCGCGCGCTGGCCAGCGCCATCTTCCTGATCCAGCGCGGCCTGGCGGTGGGGTTGACGCTATACGCGCCGGCTATCGTGCTCTCCGTGATTCTGGGCTGGCATGATACGGCTACCACCGTCATCGTGGGCTGCACGGTAGTGCTGTATACGGTGATGGGCGGTATCCGCGCGGTGACCTGGACCGATGTGCAACAGATGCTGATCATCTTCTTCGGGCTGCTGGTGGCGCTGTGCACGATCTTCGTGCTGCTGCCCGACCAGGTTTCGCCGCTGGACGCGATGCACCTGGCGGGTTTCGCCGGGCGGCTGAACGCGGTGGATTTGAGCTTCGATTGGGACAACCGGTACAACCTCTGGAGCGGCCTGATCGGCGGCATGTTCCTGGCGCTCTCCTATTTCGGCTGCGACCAGTCGCAGGTGCAGCGCTACCTGACCGGCCGGTCCATCGCGCAGAGCCGGCTGAGCCTGCTGTTCACGGCCATGGCCAAAATCCCGATGCAGTTCTTCATCCTCTTCATCGGCGCCATGGTCTTCGTGTTCTACCTGTTCGAGATGCCGCCCATGCTCTTCCAGCAGGCCGAGCTCAGCCGCCTGCAGCAGCCCGCGCTCCAGGGCCAATATCAGCCCATCCTGGGGCGCTACCGGCAGGCATACCAGCAGCGCCGCCAGGCCGCGTTCGCGCTGGTGGAGGCGCGCCACCGGCACGACCCGGACCTGGAACGGCAGAGCGTGGCGGCCTTCCGGCAGTCCCAGCGCGAACTGGATGCGGCCCGCGAGCAGGGCTCCCGCCTGGTGGATCGGGTGACGGGTCAAAACGGCTTTAAAGACACCAACTACATCTTCCTCTCCTTCGTGACGCACTATCTGCCGCCCGGAATCGTGGGCCTGGTGATTGCGGTGATCTTCGCGGCGGCGATGTCTTCGAGTTCGGGCGAGATCAACTCGCTCGCCACGGTCACGGTGGTGGATATTTACCGGCGGCACGTCAAGAGGTCCGGAAGCGACCGGCATTACCTGTGGGCTTCGCGGCTGGCGACGGCATTCTGGGGCGCGTACGCGGTGGTCTTTGCCGGCTACGGGAAGAACCTGGGATCGCTCATCGAGGCGGTGAACCTGCTGGGCTCGCTGTTTTACGGCTCTCTGCTGGGCGTGTTCGTGCTGGCCTTCTTCTTCCGCCAGGTGAACGGCCACGGGGCCTTCTGGGGCATGCTGGCGGGCGAGGCGGCCATCTTCGCGGCGTTCTGCTTCACCGGCATCTCGTTCCTCTGGTACAACGTGATCGGCTGCGTGGTGGTGGTGGCCGCGGGCTTGGCCATCAGCTACGCCTGCCCCTCCAGCGCCGCCACACCCAGTACAGCAGGATAAGCACCGCGGCCGCCGCGGTGGCGCGCAGGACGTGCCGGTGCAGTTGTCGCACCACGGTCTCCCATTGCTCCCCCAGGAAGTAGCCCAGGCTCAGGAAGGTAGTGGCCCACACAAGAGCTCCGCTGTAGGCGAACAGGGCGAACCAATGCGGCTCCAGGTCCGACATGCCCGCGGCATACGCGGTGAAGTGGCGCACGCCGGGAATGAAATAGCCGAAGGTCAGGGCCCATCGGCCGGCACGTTCGAACCAGTTGTGCGCCTGCTGGATGCGCGCCTCGTCCAGGTGCAGGTAGCGGCCGTAGCGATGAATCAGGGCGATGCCGAAGGTGCGGCCCAGCGTATAGCTGACGGTGATGCCGCACGCGCTGCCGCCGAAAGCCGCCAGGAAGGCCCATCCGGGGTGCAGATGGCCGCGGTAAATCAGATAGCCGGTGAAGGTCAGCAGAGTTTCATCGGGCACCGGCAGGCCGACGATCCCCAGTACCAGCAGGGAGAAGATTGCCGGGTAGCCGTTCTGGCTGATCCACAGAAAGACGCGCTGTTCCATCCCAGATCCGGCGCGGGCTCAGCGGAGCGGCTGCATCAGATGACCAGAGAGGAAATATCGACCGCCGACCGCTCGCCCTCCACCACCACGATGCCGCTTTCGGTGACGTGGTAGAACTGCGCGTCACGCTCGCCGTCGTAGCCGATGCAGGCATCTTCCGCGACGCACACGTTCTTGTCCAGAATGGCGCGGCGGATTTTGGCCCGTCGCCCGATATCGCAGTTGTCCAGGATGATGGAATCCTCAACCAGGGCGCCGGCATGCACGCGCACGCCGCGCGCCAGCACCGAATTGCGCACCACCCCGCCGGAGAGGATGCAGCCCCCGGAAACGATGGAATCGATGGCCTGGCCGCGCCGGTTCTCGTCGTCGAAGGTGAACTTGGCGGGTGGCTCGGGGTAGCTGGCGGTGCGCAGCGGCCACTCCCGGTTGTAGAGGTTGAGGGCCGGGGAAACCGAGCGCAGATCCATGTTGGCCTCGTAGTACGCGTCGATGGTTCCCACATCCCGCCAGTAGGCAGCGCCGGCGGCGGCTTCTCCGGGGATGCGGTTGCTCTGAAAATCGTAGGCGTACATGCGAGAGCGGCCCACCATCCTCGGCAGAATGTCGCGGCCGAAGTCGTGGGAGCTGTGTTCGTCGGCGGCATCCGCTCCCAGCACATCCAGGAGGATGCGGGTGGTGAACACGTAATTGCCCATGGAGGCGTAGACGCGGCCGGGGTCGCCGGGAATGGTGGGCGCGTCGGCGCGCTTTTCGTGGAAAGCCAGGATCTGGCCGTCGGCGGCGGTTTCGACGACGCCGAATTCCGCGGCATATTTCCGGTCCACGGGGATGGCGGCCACGGTGACATCCGCGCTTGTCTGCGCGTGAAACTCCACCATGCTGTTGACATTCATGCGGTAGATGTGGTCGCCGCCGAAAATAGCCACCAGGTGAGGATTGGCCTGCTCCACCAGATTGATATTCTGATAGATCGCGTCGGCCGTGCCCTGATACCAGGTTTCCCCCGCCGAGCGCATCTGCGCGGGCACCGGGATGATGAACTGATTCCTCATCAAGGCGCCGAACTGCCACCCTTCCGCCAGGTGCTGCAACAGGGACTGGCTTTTGAACTGCGTGAGCACGTAGATCGAGTAAATCCCGGAATTGATGAAATTGCTTAAGACAAAATCGATGATGCGATACTTACCGCCGAACGGAACCGCCGGCTTGGCCCGCTCCTTGGTCAATGGATAGAGGCGCGTTCCTTTCCCGCCGGCCAGCACGATACCGAGCACGCGTAGTCGCATAGGCCCTTTCCCACCCTATTGTTCCAGCACACCGGCGGGGACGCAAGAGAAGATTGCGGCAGGGAAAAACAGGATGCGCGGGCGGCGTTCCGGGGATCGGGAGGCCGCGGGTGGAGAACTGTGTTATGTTTAGGAACCGATGGCCAGTTCTACGCACGTATCCAGTCCCGCGGGGCAGCACGCCGCGCTCCGCTCCTGGATCATCATCGGCCTGCTGAACCTGGGCGCCATTATTGCTTATGTGTACCGCTCGAACCTGGCGGTGGCCCTGGCGGATGTACACTTCAAGGCGTTCTTCCACATCACCGATCAAGGAGCGGGCACCTTAAACTCGGCCTTCTTCTGGTCCTACGCGTTTCTGCAAATCCCGGCTGGCTGGCTGGTGGACCGCTGGGGCGTGAAGTATCCCTTCGCCGTCGGCTTCCTGTTCTGGAGCGTCATCTCGTCGGCCATCGCGCTGGCGGTCTCCTTCTGGCAGGTCTTCGGGCTGCTGTTCCTGCTGGGCGTGGCCGAATCGGTGCTCACCCCGGCAGCCATGCGCTGGATCCGCTTTCACTTCGCGGAAAAGCAGCGCGGGCTGGCGGTGGGCGTGTACATGACCGGCACCAAGCTGGGCCCGGCCATCGGCACGCTGCTGGCGGCCTGGCTGATCGCGGCCTACAATTGGCGCACCATGTTCATAGCCCTGGGGTTGGGCAGCCTGCTGTGGCTGGTTCCGTGGATGAGCCTGATCCGCGACGACGACCGCGCCGCGGCGCAACCCGGCAAGACGGCGGCCCGGCCGGCGGTCTCCTTCGGCCACATCATGGCCAGCCCGGTGATCTGGGGCACCATCATCGGGACCTTCTGCTACATGTATTTCGTGTATTTCTGCATGCAGTGGATGCCGAAGTACTTCGTCGAGCAGCGGCACTTGAATCTGAAGTCCATGGGGCTGTACACGTTCGTCAGCTTCGCCGGCATGGCGGCCGTGGCGGCCATCGCGGGGTGGGCGGCGGATTGGATGATCGCCCGCGGGGGCAATCCGGTCAAGGTGCGCAAGGCGTTCACCATCGCCGGTTTTGTGATAGCGTCCACGGAGGTGATCGGGGCGGTTTCCAGTTCCGTGCCGGTGGCGCTGTTCTTCGCCGTGTTCTCGCTCACCGGCCTGGGGCTGGCGACGGCCAACTACTGGGCGCTGACGCAGACGCTGATTCCGGGCGGAGCCATTGGGCGCATCGTGGGCATCCAGAACTGCGCCGCCAACCTGCCGGGCATCGCCGCGCCCATCCTGACGGGCTGGCTCAAACAGCGTACCGGCAGCTATGAGGCGCCCATGCAGGCCATCTGGTTTTTCCTGCTGCTGGGCATCGCGGCGTACGTTTTTCTGGTGCGCGAGAAATACGCACCGCGGGCTTCCTGAATCGAGCGCACGGAGGGGAAGATGAAGCGGGCGATAGCTGCGGCGGCGCTGGGATCGTCGCTGGTGACGCTGTGGGCGGTGTGGGCCATGGGATGGGCCGCGCTGCCCACCCAGGTCAAGCTGGAAAATGCCAGGGTGCGGGTCACGGAAGTGACTTCCGCGCCCGGCGCGGCGCGCGAGCGCGGCGTGCGGGCCCACGACCAGGTGATCGTCTTCCTGGACGACTGCCGCTACCAGCGCACCGATCCGCAGACCGGCGAGAAAACCATTCGTGCGCGCAAGTCCGGAGACGTCATCTGGCACAGCAGAGGCGAAGACGCGCCGCTGCTGGTGAATGCCGGCGCGAAGCCTTACCGCACGCTGGTGATTGAACTCAAGTAGCCGTCAGCCTCCATGCAACCAGACCGATTTGCCAACGCCGCCGTGATCGGCACCGGGATGATGGGCCCGGGAATCGCCCTGACTTTGGCCTTGGGAGGCGTGCGCGCCACCATTCTCAGCCGCAACCGGGAGAACGCTCTCCAGGGGTTGGAGAAGGCCTGGGCACAGACCCGCCTGCTCGAGGAAAACGGCCTCGCGTCGGCGGACCGCGCCGCCCGTGCGCGGGACCTTCTGGGAGCCTCCACGGCTTTCGACGAGACCGTGGCGCGGGCGGACCTGGTGATCGAATCGGCCCCCGAGGACATGGCGTTCAAGCAGGAATTGTTCGCCCGCATGGACGGGTTGTCCGGGCCGGACGCCGTGCTGGCTTCGAACACCTCCGGGTTGAGCATCACCGCCATCGCCTCCGCCTGCCGGCATCCCGAGCGTGTGCTGACCACGCATTTCTGGAATCCTCCGCACCTGATGCCCCTGGTGGAAATCGTGCTGGGCGAGAGGACCTCGCCCGAAACCGGCGGCGCCGTGCGCGACCTGCTTTCGGCCTGCGGCAAAACGCCCGTGGTGGTGAAGAAGGACCGGCCCGGGCAACTCGGCAACCGGTTGCAGATGGCCCTGGTGCGCGAAGCCGTGAACATCGTGGCCGAGGGCATCGCCAGCGTGGAGGACGTGGACCTGGCCGCCAAGAACGGCTTCGGCCTGCGCCTGCCGGTCTACGGCATCTTCGAACACCAGGATATGGTGGGCCTGGACATGTGCCTGGCTATCATCGACTACGTGGCGCGCGACCTCAACAACGAGCCCAAGGCTCCGGAGTTCTACCACCGGATGGTGGCGCGCGGTGAACTGGGAGTGAAAACCGGCAAAGGTTTCTACGACTGGTCCCAAAAAGACGCCGCCGCCGTGCGCGCCCTGCGCGACCGCTTCGTGCTGGAGTTCCTGCAGAAATGGCCACGCGTGATCGCTGGGGAAAAAAAGGGTGAACGAGTAGAGCCGTCGGACAAGCCGGAGCTAAGATGGAACCCTTGATCCGACGGCGAACCCTCACCTCCCAGGTGATCGACCATATTCTGGAGCAGATCAAGAGCGGCCAGGTCAAGGCCGGAGAACGGCTGCCGACCGAAAAGCAACTGACCGCGACGCTCCAGGTAAGCCGCACCTGCGTGCGGGAAGCCATGAAGTCCCTGGAATCTCTCGGGCTGGTGCGGATCCGTCCGCGGGTGGGAGCCATCGTGCAGGAACCTACCCCGGCCAGCATCCTGAGCGCGGAAGAGTTCTCCCAGGACATCCAGCAGGAGCGCACCGATAGACTGCTGGAATTCCGTATGATCGTGGAGGTGGGGCTGGCGTCTCTGGCCGCCGAGCGGGCCGATACGCGGGACCTGGCCGCGATGGAGAGCGCGCTGGAACGATACCGGAAGGAAATGCAGACCGCCAACGCCGTGGATTGCCGCACGGACCTGGCCTTCCACGCCGCGCTGGCGGCCGCCTCCAAGAACCCCCTGGGCCAGTCGGTGTGGCGCATGATCTCCGCGCGCCTGGCCGAAGTGCTGGAGAGGAACTCGACCGTGCCGGACGTGTACCCGAACACCTTGCGGGACCATCTCAGGATCTTCCGCGCGGTCAAAGAGCGCGACCCGCGCAAGGCGCGTCTGGCCATGCAGGAGCACCTGGAAAACGCCGACCGCGTAACGCGCGTGGCGCTGTGCGAAAGCCAGGACGGCAGCGGCCCGCGTGCCGCGCGCCTTCCGAAAGCTCTGCCGGGGTAGCAGCCCGCGGCAGAAGTGCCAAGAAAGGTGCTTCATTGCGCACGCGGCTCCGTTGGATCCTTGGGCCGGAGGCATCGTGCGGAATCATAAAGTGGCAGCAGGTGCAAAACGGGAGCAAAGCGTGGCAGTGCGAGCAAAGATTGACGGCTCCGGACTTTGTGTTGCTTGACGCGGACGGCAAATCGGTCTCGCTGTCAAGTTTCAAGGTAAGCCTGTTCTGCTAGACCTTTGGGCCACCAAGTGCGGAGGCTGCATCAAAGAAATTCCATCGTTCATCGAAATTCACCACGCCTATCGCAACAGAGGCCTTGCCGTTGTTGGAATTTCAATGGACATTCTCTACGAAGACTTGAAAGGGTCTGCTGAGGCCTGGAGTTTAGTCATCCCTTCGTAGAAGCCCACAAAGTTGATTGCCCGATACTGATGGGCGACGACGGGATCACGAAGCGCTATTCAGTCAACGCACTCCCGGGCACGTAACTCATCGACCGCCGTGGCCGTATCGCCGCGACGTGTGTGGGTATCATGGACCGCGCCAACATTGAAGCTAACATCAAAACGCTCCTCGCCGAGCACTGAATGCCATCTTGAAGCTGCCACGTTCTGAGTCGCTCCCGGATCGCCCATCCGGAATCAATCCGGGTCGGCATGCAAGCGCCCGCCGCTGGTCGCCATCTGGCGGGTAATCCTGATCGAGCGTCTCGCGGTCGGAGTTGCTGTGGTCTGGTCGGCGTTATGGCGTAGTGTGGATCCATTTGACGCATTCCGCGTTCAATGACCTGATCGCGCGTGAACCTATAATTGAGACATGTCCTCCGACCGCGACCGCCTTCAATCGCTGGTGGATGCCCTTCCAGACAGCGACGTCAGGGTGGCCATTTCCTTTCTTGCCGAACTCGGCGAGCAGGAAATCATCGATGCTGAGACCGCCGCCAAGCTGGATCAAGCCCGTGCGGAACCGGGCGACGATGTCCCCCTGGAAGAAGTGCGACGCCGGCTCGGCCTGTGATACGCCGCGTAGTTCTTCGCCTGCCGCGCCGCGGCTCGACCTCACGGACTCGGGAGCTGTGGTGGCGGAATCAGGATCGCCCAGCACAAAGTGGCAGTCTCTGCCATTTTGTGGTTCAAGTCACAGACTGAGCCGCGACGGTAAGGGAGTGCCCCACGGGCCTACGGCCCACCACAGGTCATGAAGACCCGCTCTCGGGCGGTGTTGTGGAATCAATGCGTTGCGGCGCGTCGTCGACGGAGCGGCTGTTCCAAGTCTTCCCAGCATCTCCAGAAGCGCGGCCCGCGCCGCGCATTACGCCCGCAGGATCTCGGTCAGCCGTTGCGCGATGCGCTCCGCGTCGCCCGGCCGCAGCGCTTCCGGCATGCAGACGATGGTTCCCGCCGCCGCCAGTTTCTCGAACACGCAGACCGGCGGGTCGCCCTCCTGCAAAGCGTTGATCACGGCATTCGCGGTCTTGCCGGTCCGCGCCGGGTCCAGCGTCACCACGGCGTGCGGAACCTGCCGGCCGTCGGGCTGCGGATAGCGCACGTGGGCCGCCACGCCTGGCAGATCCGCGACTGCCGCCACGATGCGCTGCATGTCCGCCAGCCACGCCTGGCGTTCGGCCTCGAAGTCGCGCGAGGCATACCGCCGGAGGGCCGTCAGCAGCCCCACCACCTCCTCCTTGCCAACTTTGAAGCCGCGCCCGATGCCGTGATGCGGCGGCCCGGCCAGCAGGCCGTCCTGAATCAGCCGGCGGTGCGGCCAGGTCTCCGGAAAAACATCCATGTCCTGATGCTGCAGCGCGGCCGAAAGGATCAGGTCGCCCCGGCCGCACAGAATCCCGCTAGCCTGCGGCCCGCGGATGTGCTTGCCGCCGCTGAAAGCCACCAGGTCGGCGCCCTGCGCCACGAACTGGCGCAGATGCTCCGGGGGCGGCAGTTCCGCGGCCGCATCCACGATCACCGGCAGGTTGTGCCGGTGCGCTATGGCCGCGAACTGTTCGAGCGGCAGCGCCCCCTCGGCCACGCCGGCCTGGTAAAAGAAGGCGCAGGTTCGCTCGCTCACGGCCGCCTCGATTTCGTACGGGAACGTGTAGTAGTAGAAACCCACCTCCACGAAGCGCGCGCCGGCGGCGCGGATCGCGTGATCGTAATCGTTCCGGTGCGTGCGGTGCACGAGGAACTCGTTGGGCATGCCGGAGGTATCCGGCAGGCGGTTCATGCGCGCCACGTCCAGGCCCGTCAGGCAGGCCGCCGCGCCCAGGGTGAGCGCCGCCGACGCCCCGCTGGTCACAATCCCGGATTCCGCGCCCGTCACCTCGGCGATGATGCGGCCGGCAGCCTCCTGCAGATCCTCCATGCGGATGCAGCAGTCGCTGGCCGCGCGCATGGCCTCCACCACCTCGGGCGGCAGCGGGGCGCCGCCCACCTTGGTGCTGAAGCTGCGCGCGTTGATGACCGGCCGCACGCCCAGCCGCTCGTAAATGTGTTTTTCAGACTCGCTGGCGGACAAGCTTCTCCTCCCACAACCGGCCCGCCGGCGACGTTGCCGGAACTTCCAGCAGCCGCGCCGGGTTCACCACGGTCATCTGGTGAATGGCCTCCTCGGAAATCCCCCGGCCGCGCAGCAGCGGCAGGAACTTGAGCGGCACGTGGGCGTAGCCCTTGCCGCCATACGCCACCAGGTGCGTCTTGATGCAGACGTCGCCGCCTAGCACGATGCGCGGCAGATAGCCTTCGGCGATGAGGCGGCACACGTTTTCCGCCCGCACTTCGTCGCCGGGGTAGCCCTGGCCCGTATAGCCGATGTTGTCGATGCTCAAATACACGCCCTCGCGGGCGATCGCCAGCAGCGGGCTGGCGTCGAAGCGGTCGCCCAGGTGGCTGATCATGATGCGGTCGGCGGGGACACCTTCCTCGCGCAGCAGCGCAATTTGTTCCAGCGCCAGTTCCCCGAAATGCGTGGTGTGGGTGACGAAGGCCACGCCGGTGCGGCGCTGCGCCCGGGCGCAGGCCCGGAACACGCGCTCCTGGGCGGGCGAAATGTGGTGCCGCTCCGTGCCGATCTCGCCGATCACGCCGGCGCACACGTCGGTCCCGTCCATGCCCGCGGTCAGCTCTTCCACCACCTGGTCGGCCAGCGCGTTGGTGTCCTTCTCGAAAATGTAGGCCGGATACACCACCTCCCGGTACCAGCCTGCTCCCATGACGATGTGCAGCCCGCTGGCCTGCGCGATGCGGCGCAGGGCGGCCGGGTTGCGCCGCAGCCCGCCGGTGGTGACGTCCATCACGGTTCTGCCCCCGGCGGCCTTGTAATGCGCCAACTCCCGGACCGCGAGCTGCTCATCGTCCAGGATCACGTCGTAGCTGCGCAGCATTTTCCAGAGATCGCACAGGATGTGCTCATGGGAGAGGGTATAGCCGGCCTCGCTCGCTGCAATCGGGCCGCGCACCGTCATGATAGGCATTCCTTGACAGCTTATTCCGCGGCGCCCCAAAATCGCAATATCATCATACAAGTTTCTTTGGGGCGCGAATCCGGATGACGGAATTAAAAATCGGTGTGATCGGCTTGGGATACACCGGGCGGCTGCACCTGGCCGCCTACGGGCGGGTGGCGGGCGCGCGGGTGGCGGCGGTGGCGGATACGGACCCCGGACGGGCGGAAGGCCTGCCGTATCCCTATTTCCGCGACTACGCGGAGATGCTCGAGTCCGGTCTCGACGCGGTGAGCATCTGCCTGCCTACCTGGCTGCATTGCGAGGCGGCGCTGCGCGCCCTGGAGAGCGGCAAGCACGTGCTGCTCGAAAAGCCCGTCGCCGCAAACACGCAAGAGGCGCGCCGCATGCTCGCGGCCGCGCGGGCAGCGGGCAGGACCATCTACGTCGGCATGACGCACCGCTTCTATCCGGAAATGCGCGAGGCCCGGCGGCGCGTCGAGGACGGCGACATCGGCCGGATCGTGCTCTGCAACGACAGCATCCTGGAGCATTTCGGTTTCCTGCAATTGCCGGACTGGTACCTGGACAAGCGCCGCGCCGGGGGTGGCGCCGTGCTCACCTCCGGCATCCACCTGGTGGATCGTTTGCGCTGGTTCACGGGCGACGAGATCACCGAGGTCGGCGGCATGGCGGGCAACCCGTTTTTCGGCGGTTCCATCGAAGACGCCGCGCAGATGTTCCTGCGCTTCCGGTCCGGCATCTCCGGCCAAGTTTCCTTCGCGCTGTTCCGCGACCCGCACCCGCTGGTCTGCGATCTGCAACTGATCGGCACCCGCGGCAGCCTCACGGTGCACACCTGGAAGGGCTATGAAATTCACACCGCCGGCGGCTCCACGGAGCGCGTCTTCTACTCCACGGAATCGCACGCGCAGAAGGTCCTGATCGGGATGACCGGCGAAGTGGAGGAGTTCTGCCGCGCCATCCGCGAGGGGCGGGAGCCCTGGCCCTCGGCCGGCGAGAGCGCTCAGGCGCTGGAAGTCATCGCGGCGTTTTACCGGGCCGTGGAATCGGGGAAGATGGAAGCTGTCCAGGCCGTCTGACGGTCGCGGTTCAGTGACCGAACCGCGACACTCACGGAGCGGTCTTTCGCCGCGCCCCTTCACGGCATGAGATACGCAACCGCCTCGGCCACGCACTCCCCAAGCGGCCGGTCCGTGTTCACTACCAGCTTGGGTACGGTGATGGGCTCAAAGCGATCCCGCAGGCGCCGGTACAAATCATAGGTCCGGTTCCGCGCGGGGTGCGCGGTCTCGCTTTCCAGGCGTTGCCGCGCCGTCTCTTCCGGGCAGACGCACTCGATGACCCGCCAGGACACGCGCATTTCCCCGGCGGCGCGGATGGCATTTTCGATCTGGTACCGGCGGGAAAAGGTGCGCCCATCCAGGAAAATGCGTAGCTCCGGATGGCGCTCGAACAGGTACGCCGCGGTCTGGAGCATCAGCGACTGGCAGAAATCGTCCTGCGCGTCGCTGTACTCCACGTAAGCCTCGGGAAAAATCGTGCTGCGGATCAGGTCTTTGTCGAGCACGGCGCCGCCCAAATGTTTCACCAGTGCCCGGCACAAGGCGCTTTTGCCGGTCCCCGGCAGGCCGGCCATCACGATCATCATGCCAGCAAGGCTCGCGCGTTGCCCTCCTGGATGGCCCGCGCCTGCGCCTCCGGAAGCCCCGCCTCTTGGATCTTCAGCGCGGCCGATTCGAAGTAGAAAAATGGCGAATGCGACCCGAACAGCACGCGTTCGGGGGAAACTTCTCCGGCCAGCCGCGCGACCCCGCCCACGCCTTCCACCATGGCGATATCGAAATGCACGCCCAGAGCCGCAAGCTGCCTGGCGTTCGCGACGCGGTTGCCGTTCAGCAGTACGACGCGCGCGCCCGGCGTGCGGGAGAGCGCGTCCGCGAGCGGCGCTGGGTTGACCGGCGGCGCGTGCAGCAGCGGGTGCTGCGTGCGCTCGTCTTCCATCGCCAGCGCAATCTCGACCAGCAGCCCCTGTCGGGTGGCCGCCGCCAGCAGTTCCCCAAACACCGGATCCGCCAGCGTGTACCCGTGGTAATTGGGATGCAGCCGGATGCCGCGCATCTGGTGGTGTTCGCGGCACCGCCGCAAGTCTTCCTGCCAGTCCGGCAGCATGGGGTTGATGGAGCCGAACGGCGCCAGAAACCCCGGACCGAACCTGCGGCAGGCAGCCGCCAGGCGCGCATTCACCGCGCTGAGGTCGCGGTGCAGCAACCCGTCGAAGCTCCCGGCCCAGGCCTGCGTGACACCTCTCTGCCGCAGCCGTGCGACCAGGCTGGCCGGATCGTCTCCGGCCACGTGCCGGAAGGGCCAGCGCTCCAGGGAAACATTGCTATCGATCACAGCCGTACCCCCTTGGCCTGCAGAATCGGCTGCATCAGCCGGCGCAGGTTCTCGCCCAGAATGAGGCGGCGCGCCGCTTCGGGAATCTCCGCGCCCGCCACCTTAGCCAGTTGTGAGGCGAAGCTGCGCCCGCCCACGTCGCTGCCGTATATCACGCGCTCCGCGCCCAGTTCGCGCACGGCCATCTCCGTGAACCCGGCGGTGGGATCCGAGCCGGCCAAGTCCGCGTACAGGTTCTTCACGCCGCGGATGGTCCGGACGCCGAGTTCCCAGTTCCCTCCCGTATGACCGCAGATCATGGGCGCCGAAGGATGCCGCCGCGCCAGCGCCGCCACGTCCAGGGGCGTGGATTCCCCCGGCAGGTTGCCGCCGGTTTTGAACCAGGTGTGCTGGAAGATCACCGCCTGCAGCGCCGCCGCCCGCTCGATGAGCGGATCCAGTTCCGCGGCGCTGGCCCGCCGCGCCACCCACAACTTCACCCCCACCATGGGACCGTCCCGCACGCAGCGGTTGAACTCATCCAGGCTGAACTGCACGTGGTTGGGATTCAGATAGACGAAGCCCACCGCCCGGTGATGCCAGTGAGTGAGGGCCTGGAGCACCTGGTCGTTCTGCGCGCGCAATGTTTCCGGCGAAGGATTGGCGTCGAAGGGGTAGCCCATGAACACGCAGAGACGATCCACGCCCATGCGGTCGGCGTAGCGGATCATCTCTGCCATCTTTTCTTCGGGCGTGCGGCCATCGAATCCGCCCAGGTGGCAGTGCAGGTCCCAGATCATGCTGATTCCGGAAGTATATCCGGAAGCATCCGGCTTCGGCCAGTCACCGCTCAAACAGGAAAATATTTCTTCTGTTTTCAATCCCCCGCGGTCCCAAACGCCCCGCGCCCTCTTCCCCCGTGCCGTACGCTGAAATCAGGAAAGGCTGGTTCGTTCACCCGAGCCGGCCCGATGAGTTCCATGCTGCGCAGCATGTCATCGTCAGTGGGGCGGCCTTGCGCCGCTCCCATCGGTGATCCTGGCGCCCGGCGCCCCTAGAAAGGCTTGCCGCGGGACTGGCCCTGTGTGCCAGATGCCGCGGACGGGACCAACAGAAACCGGTTTTCGGCCAGAGTTTCGGGAATTGGTTCGGGTAAGTCTGGGGTTTCCCCCCGGAGACTGCCGCCGATAAGCCCCGTTACGTTTCACCCCGCCCCGGTCCCCGCCTCAAAGGCGGAGGGCCGGGGCGGTGACGATCACCTTCCCATCCGCAAGACACCCCTGAGGCCGCCGAAGTGTGTCTGTACGCCGAAGCGATGCCCTGCATCCTCACCCAGACCGCCTCCAGATCAGCCCAGCGTTCTGATGATCGCGGTTTCCGATACCGGACTGAACGGGTCATCGGCGCAGGGTGTAGCGTTTACTTTACGATCAGGCCACTGGCCGGACCCCTGAACGTCACGTTCCGGGAGAGGGGCTCAAGACGGGGCATGTGGGGTCTGCCAATTTTATGCTTTCGAACGAGGCACTCGGCCCACGAGTCCGGCATGAGCAGCAAGGACTCCCGGGATATGGCACTGCCAGCTTATGCTTCCCGGCGCTGCCAGATTATCGTTCAAGGCACTTGCGCCGGCGGCCGCCCGGTCAGCGCCGGAAGCTGCCGCGCCAGCACATCGTCCAACTGCCCCAGCTTCCAGCGCACCAGTTCCGGCGTGAACAGGCCGCCGCGAATCACTCCGCCGCCCTCCGACGCGTAACCCAGCCGCGAGTCGCTCTCCAGCACCGGCAGGATCTCCTGTGCGTTGCGGCGTTCCGCCAGCGCGATGCGCTCCAGCTTCGCCGCCGCCTGCGCCCGGCCCTCCGCCGAGGTCGCGGCGAAATACTCGTCCCGCGCCGTCAGCCAGTCGATCAGGTGGATTACCGTCTGGAGGCTGCTCTCGATCGTCCGCGCGATGCGCCACTCGCCCGCGATGGCCTCTCGGTACGGCTCCGGGGCGCCCCGCCGCGCCGCTTCCAGCTCCGCGATGCCCGCCGAAAACTGGTCCTTCACCAACGCCAGGTACTTGCGCGCGATCACGGGTCCCCAGGGCGCGGTCCATTGCAGATCGTTCTGCCATGCGCGCCACGCGCCGAAGCTCTTCACTTTGGGGTCCAGGAAGAACGGCTGGCTCGGCCCCTTCTGCAACGGCCCCGGCAGCCGCGACACGCGGTCCGAGTACGGGAACAGCCGGATTCCCTCGCTGAAGTGGTTCCACGCGCGCACCACCAGCGGCGCCGCCCGCCCCCCGTAGCTCTCGCGCGCCAGGTCCTCCAGCAACTGCTCCTTTCCCGGCGCGGGATCGAACGACATGCGGTTGATCAGCCGGGCCGGCAGCGAAGCCGCGTACCCGTAGTGATCCCAGTTGCCGAACCAGCCCGCGGCGTCGAACTCGCGGATGCGCGCGATGCGCCGGAACCATTGCTCCATCGCCGGAATGTACGGCACGAAGATGAATTCCTGGCTCACCGCGTGTTCCGTCTTCACCATAAACGGCAGGCCGGCCGCGCGCGCGTCCCGGTACTGCTCCACGAAGTGATCCGGCGGTCCCACCAGCGTCAGGTTGTAGTCGCCCGTGTAGTGCCGCACGCCGTCGCGGACCACCAGGCCGCCCTTGGTGAAATCCACCTGCACCAGGATGTCCTTCGGCAGCGTGGGGATCAGCTTGCGGATCCATCCGTAATCGGTGCCGTAGTCCCAGGCGATCAGCTCCTTGCTCGGCCCGCCCGCCGCGTGCATGGCGTCGTCCAGGTTGGTGAGCACTTGCCGCGCCAGCACTTCGGAGGGATACTTCCGGCAGCGCTCGCACGCGGCGCGGTTGCGCTCGCTGTTGCCGCAGTAAAAGAACCCTTCGCTGTCGTAGATCACCACCAGGCCGTGCAGGTCCGGCGCCCGCCGGAACAGGTTCTCGACGATCTCGCGGTGATACCGCCGCACGCGCTCGTCGGACGTGCACATGGGGTTGCCCCATCCGTGCCCCTTTGCCTCCGGATGCTTGTCGTAGAACCATGGCGGCACGTGGTGGTTGTAGCCCGTGGCCAGGTACACCCACACGTCGATGCCGTAGCGCCGCGCGCGCCGCGCCACGTCCTCCAGGCGCGCCAGGCGGGCCGGCGCCTCCGGGTCGTCCAGCTCCGGAAACACCCGCGACCCCATGGCCGCTTCTTCCGTGTTCAGCCAGACCCAGATACCGTTGAAGCCGTCGCGCGAGATGCGCTGGAGCAGGCCGTCGGTGTAGATCATCGGCCGCGAGGTCTCGGTGTAGCGCTCGCCGCCCGGCAGAATGGAAGTGGTGATGCGCCGCGCAAAGCGCGCGTTGCGCACCGTGGTTCCCGCCGCCAGGTAAGGCGCCTGCCGCTGGCGGATGGCGTCCTCCAGCCAGTAGACGCCCCGCATCACGCCCCGCCCCGCGCCGGCGCGAATGCGTATGCCATCGGCCGAGACGCGCGCCTCGAAGCCCTCCGCGCTGGCGACGCCATCCACTCCGCCGGACACCTCCAGGAGAATGCGCGGCCCCCGCCCGCCCGCGAGTTTCATCCGCAGGGCGCGCGCGAAAAACTCCCGCAAGTCCGCCGCGGCCGTCTCCACCACTTCATCGCCGGCGGCCGTCACCACGACGCCCCACTCCGGCGTGATCCGGACTTCGCCGGGCCGCGCCGGGCTCGCCTGCGCCACCGCCACCGGCGGTCCGCCCGGTTCGCCCTCCAGGTAGCGGCGCGTGAACTCGTGCGTCTCTTCGCCCCGGGAACGCGCCGCGCCTCCGTCCAGCACGCGGTACGCAAAGCCGAACTCGTGCTCCCACGCCGTGCCGCCCAGGGGCCGCGGACCGTAGAGCACGTAGGCGTCCGCCGGCGTCTCCCCCGCGGCCGCGCGCAGTTCCACGAAATACCATCGGTCGGCATCCAGGCGCCGCTCCGGCAGGCGCGCCTCGTACCACAAATCGTAGAGGGGCTGCACCACGCGGGCTGGAATGCGCGCTTCTCCCAGATCGGCCGCGCCTTCCCGGCTGCCGAAGCGCAGTACCAGGTCGCCCGGATTCCCGGCCCGCGAGATCCGCAGCGCCATCCCGGCAAACACCGGCGCGGTGCTCGAAACCCGGAACCGGCCGCGCACCCTTGTTTCCTCTCGCGCGTCCAGAAGCTGCCGCACGAACGGCCAGGTGTTCTCGGCGTTGTCTCCCAACCCCGGCAACTCGCGCTGGCTGGGCCACAGCAGGTAGCTGTACTCCAGCCGCGAGGCCCGCTCCGGCCGCAGCCACCGGTCCAGAAACGCGAACGTGCCCGTGCCGCCGATTTCATGCACCCCGTGAAAACGGTAGCGCGCGATCTTGTTCCCCATCTCCCACGCGCCGGCCCACGCTATCACCTGCTGCCATGCGCGCTCGTGCCATTCCGGTGTGGTGGTCCCGTCCCGGTCCGCGAACTCCACCATCACCGGGCGCGGCCACATGGCGGCGATCAGCTCCCGATGCGTGAAGCGCCGCAGCACGTCCCAGTTGTAGAAATCCTCGTCCGGATGAAACAGGTAGCTGGTGGTTAGGTCCTCGTTGGTGATCTTGCTGCGCCAGTCGTTGAAGTGTCCCGAGACGATCACGGTTTTGAGCCGCGGCTCCATCGACCCCATCCAGATGGCCGAATATCCGCCGTAAGACAGGCCGTAGTAGCCGATCCGTTCCCCGTCCACGAACGGCAGGGACTGCAAAAAATCCACGATGCGCCGCAGCTTAGCCACCTCCACGCCGGTGCGCATGCGCCCCAGCGACGCGGCCTGCCGTACCAGCGGATTGATCAGCTCCGCCTGCGGCACCGGCACCGTCACGTAGGGCGTGAAGACCACATAGCCCGCCTCCGCAAGTTTGCCGCCGAAGGCGTGATACACCGTCGGCTTCTCGTTCAATCCCGTGATATCCGAGGGCTGCCCGCCCAGCCCGTGCTGGCACACCACCGCCGGCAAGTGCCTCCCCGGAATGCGCGGGACCAATAGCTGCCCGTACGCCTCCACGCCGTCGAGCACGCCCAGCATCACGTCGTACGCCAGGAACTTGTCGGTCACGCGGATCAGCCGCGTGCGCGGATCGAGCGGCGCACGTGCCTCCGGCACGCCCATCAGCCCCGCCAATTCCCGCCGCAGCGCCTCCGCCTTCCCAGCGCGCTCGCCCGGCGCCGTACTTTCGAGCTTCCAGTGCTCCGCACGCTCATGGTCGCTCTCCCGGTCCAGGCGCCGCAGATACTCCAGCAACCCTTCGAAATGCCGGTTGCGCGCCTCTTCCACCGCCTCCGACGAAGCCCGGTAGGCGATCGCCGCGGGCGCCGCCGGCGCCGCTCCCCCGAACGTCTCCGCCACGCGGATGTTGGCGTGGTACGCCCGGCGGGAGCGCGCGACCTCTTGCTGCGCCGCTTCCCCGCCGCCGATCACCGTCAGCGGCCGCGGCGCGATGAGCGCCGCCACCTCCGCGTCGCCGAACTCGCGCAACTGCCCGTAAAGCGTGCGGTCCACCGGCTCCCGCCAGCATCCTTCGCGCGGGCCGAAATAATCTTCCACGGCCGCCCAGGCGAATTGCTCCTCCAGGGCGGCCGCATAGAGCGCCGTCATGCCGCCCTGCCCCCGTCCGAAGATCCCGATCCGCGCGCCGTCGATGCCCGCCTGCGCGGCAAGAAACGCGCGCAGCGCCAGCACCTGCTCCACGTCCAGCCCCACCAGCGGCCTTCCCACGATGAAGCCCAGCCGGTAGAGCAGGTGCCGCCGGTCCTTGCCGCGCAGCTTTTTTCCCAGCGGATAGTCCAGCGTGCGCTCCACCATGCCGGGCACCAGCACCGCCGTGCCTTTCCCCAAAAGCGACGTCAGCCACGCCGCCGGAGCCGTACCCGGCGCTACGCCCGCGAAAGCCTCCGCCGTCTGGTCCTCCGGCGGCACCGCGATCACCGCCGGCCCGCGCGCTCCCCCAACGGGTCTAAACAGCAACCCCCGCGCCGTGAATCCCGGCTCGATCTCGAGCACCACTTCCGCCACTTCCGGATCGAGGTCCCGCACGCGTGCCTCGCCCGGCGCGTGCGTTCGCACGCCCAGCAGCCGGCGCAGGTGTTCGCGATGCTGCTCGATCGAGGCTCCCGTCCAGGCGCGCTCGCGCTCCCCGGGCGATGCGTCAATGAGTTTCTGGAAATAGCCGGCAATCTGCGCCCGCTGCTGCTCCTGCCAGTCTGCAGCTAACGTGAACGGCCGCGTGCCCGGGAGCGTTTGCCTCACCGTGGCGGGAATGCCCGCCGCCTGCCCCCAAAGGGCCGCGCCCCACAACCATCCGGCCGCCCAAAGCCGCGCCGGCCTCCTCAGGCGCATAACCCCACCCACAGTTCCCGGAAGCGGTCCACCAGACCGGCCAGCGCCATGGTCTCCTCCCAGGCGACGCCTCCCGCCTCGCCCCGGCAGCGCGAAAAAAATGCCCGGTCCTGCTCTCGGATGGCGGCCTCGTAGGTCGCTTGCCCGTCCCACTGCCCGCACAACCCGGCCAGGTCCGAGCGCACGTAACTGAACCCGTCCGTGTCGAGCGTATGCTCGCTGCCGATCACCGTCATTTGCAGTTTCGCGATCCGCGCCGTGTAGCTGATCGAGACGCTCACCGGCGCGCCCTCCCCGAGGCGCGCCGCGAGCGCCGCGTTCTGCGCCCGCTCGGCTTGCGGATGTGCCGCGCACGCCAGCGGCCTCACCTCGCCGAACCACCACAGGAACAAATCCAGCGGATGCTCCGCATGGTGCAGCAGCGCGTCGTCCACCCAACTGCGGCTGCGCGGCTCCATGTGCCGCCAGTAGGTGATCTGCTCGATTGCCCCCAGTCTCCCCTCCCGCAGCCAGCCTCCCAACTTCGCGTACGGCTCCAGGTACCGGCTGGTGTGCGCGCACTGCACCACCACGCCGCGCCGCGCGGCCTTTTCCGCCAGCGTCGCGGCCTCTTCCCGGCTGCCGCAGGCCGGCAGTTCCACCAGCGCCGAAACTCCCGCGTCCAGCGCCTGCGCCGCCTGCTCGAAATGCTGCGGCGAAGGCGAGCAGATCAGAATCGCATCGGCATCCCGCAGCGCCTCTTCCAGGGTCCCGGCCGACCGCTCGAAACCGTGCGCTTCCGCAAACGCCCGCGCTTTGGCTTCCCGCGGGCCGTAGACCGCCGTCAGCCGCGCATGCCCGCGCGCCTGCGCCGCGTGAATCGCCGCCACCGCGCCATAGCCGGAGACCGCCAGCCTAAGCATCCCCGATCCCGTCCAGCGCGTGCTCCGGATCCATCCAGCCGGAAATCTCCAGCCGCTTCCGCAATTCCCGTTCCTGCGCCTCGTCCAGCGGGTAGAACGGGTTGCGGCTGTAGCCGCCTTTCAACCCCCAGAAATTCAAAATCGAGCGGTACGTGGCCAGGTCGCTCACCGGCCCGATCTGCTGATGTGTGTACAGGTGCACCAGCGGCAGAATGCGCTTCCAGATGCGGAAGCCCATCGCCACATCGTTGCGCCGGCAGGCCTCGTACATCGCCTTCGCCGCCTTCGGCGCCACGTTCAGGATGCCGCTGATCCACCCGTGCGCGCCCGCGGCGAAGGCTTCCAGCGCCGCCTGAAACGACCCGTAGAAGATGGCCATCCGGTCGCCCACCAGGAAGCTCAAGTCGTGCACCGGCACCACCGTTTCGTACGTGGACTTCACCATGTGCAGCACGTCCTGGTCCACCAGTTGCGCCACGTCCCGCGGGTTCAGGTCCACGCACGCCGAATTCGCCGGATTGTTGTACAGCATGATGGGCAGATCCACCGCCTGCCGCACGTCGCGGAGATGGCGGATCACCGCCGGCTTGTAGGGCTTCTGGTAGTACGGCAGGATCACGATCAGGGCATCGGCGCCGTGCTGCTCGGCCGCTTGGCTGAGCTCGATCGTCAGCTTCGTCGCATAGTGCCCCGACCCGCAGATCACCGGCACGCGCCCCGCCGCCACCTCCCGCGCCAGGCGGAACAGGCGCACGCGCTCTTCATTTTCGAGCGCGATGAACTCCCCGCTCGTCCCCGCGATCACCAGTCCGTCCACGCCCTGCCGGATCAGCCAATCCCAATGCCGCGCGCTCGCCTCTTCGTCCAGGTTGTTCTCCCGGTCGAACATGGTCAGAGCCGCCGGAAAAATTCCGCGAAATTTGCTCAAAGAATAAGGCATCTCATTTCCTTCACCGCGCGGCTACATCTCCCACGCTCCCCCGCTCTCCCCACACGATCGACCCATACGCCGCCCACGGCAACACCCCGATCAGCAAAAACGTCAATCCCGTCTCATGCAAATCCGCCAGCCGGCCGATGTACGGGCTCAGCAGCCCGTAGCACAAATTGCCCAGCCCGCCCAGCAGGCCCGACGTGGTTCCCACGTGCAGCGGGTCCAGGTCCTGCACCAGCGTCAGGTAGATCACCAGGAAAGCGGCCACGCCCACGGCCGTCAGCACAATGCAGGCCAGCGCCACGTAGCGCCACGGCGTCCAGCCCGCCGCCATGGCCGCGGACATGCACAGGCAACTCGCCGCCAGCGCCCGGTGGCGCGCCTGCGCGACGCTCATCCCGCCCGCCGCCAGGCGCCGCACCACGAAGCCCACCGCCAGGTTGCCCGCGTCCATGCCGCCGTACACCAGCATCGAAAGGGCGTTGCCCGCGCCGAAACTGAATCCCCGCTCGGTCTTCAGGTAGAGCGGAATCCAGTCCGCCAGAAAATAGCTCACGCTGTTGATCACGATGGCCGAGGCCGCCAGCATCCAGAAGCCGCGTCCGCGCAGCACGTCCAGCATCACCCGCGGAATCTCCGAAGCCGCCACCGCCCGCGCGCGAATCTGCTCGGATCGTCCCCGCGTGTAGCCCAGCCAGGCGGTCACCCACAATCCGCCCAGCAAGCCTGTGAACACGAAGGCCGCGCGCCACCCCAGCCGCACCGTCAGCACCGTCACGATCACCGGCGCCAGGATCGCGCCCGCCGCCGTGCCGCTGTTGAAAATCCCGTTCGCCAGCGGCCGGTCCTCCGGCGGCAGCATGCGCTCGGTCACTTTCAGAGCGCAGGGCCAGTTGAACGCCGCCCCGATGCCCAGCAGGAAGCGGCAGCCCCACAGCGCGCCCAGCGAACCGGCCGCCGCGGTCAAGCCGCCCGCCAGCGACCACAAGCCCACCGCCCCGGGATAGATCCCGCGCGCGCCGAACGCGTCCACCAGCCAGCCGCCGCCCAGTTGCAGGGCCGCGTAGGAATAACGGAACGCCGCCAGGATGCGCCCGAAGCTCTCCTGATCCAGGCGGAACTCCGCCATGATCTTCTCCGCCGTCAGCGAGAGCACCTGCCGGTCCAGGTAGTTCAAAATGGTGGCCGCCAGCAGCAGCCCGCAGATCCACCAAGTGCCGGCCGGAACACGCGCGCGATGCATCAGCGCCAGCCTTCGTGCGGCGTGTACGGATACTTCGCCAGCGCTTCCTCGTGGAGTTCCACCCCGTAGCCCGGCGCGCAGGGCACCGCCAGGCAGCCGTCCTCCAGGCGCGGCGGCGCCCCCAGCAGGTCCGCCCAGATCCGCGCGTCCGTCTCCGAGCCGATCATCTCGAGCTGACAGTAGTTCGGCACCGCCGCCGCGAACTGCAAATTGATCATGGTGGCCACCGGGCCGTTCGGGTTGTGCGGCGCCATCCCGATATAGTGCGCCTCCGCCAGCGCGGCGATCTTCTTCATCCCCGTCATGCCGCCGCAGTTCACGATGTCGCATTGCAGGATGTCCACCGCCTGCCGCTCCACGAACTCGCGCACGCCGTGAATCGTGGCCCAGCGCTCGCCCGCCGCGATGGGAATCGAGGTCTCCTGCTGCACCCGCAGCAGCACCTCCACGTTTTCCGGCGGCACCGGCTCCTCCACGAACATGAGGTCCAGGTCTTCCAGCGCCCGGCACAGCCGCACCGCGCCCTTCAAGTTCAGCCGTCCGTGGCAATCCACGGCGATACCCACCTCGGGCCCGCCGGCCTCCCGCGCCGCGGCGAAAAACTCGCGGATGCGCCCGAATACCGCCGGGTTCACGTATTCGGTCTCCTTCCAGCTCCGGTCGATCCGCCCCCGCGTCCCCGAATAGTTCACCTGGCTGCCGCCCTTGCCGCCGTAGAACACCGGCAGCGTGGTCTTGAGCGACCGGAAACCCCGCGCCACGCAGGCCTTCACGTTGCGCGCGAATTCTTCCGGCGTCTCGCCCGCCGGGCAGTGGCAGTAGACCGGAACCGTGCGCCGCGTCGGCCCGCCCATTAGCTTGTGCACCGGGGCCCCCAGGGACTTGCCCAGAATGTCCCACAGCGCGCAGTCCACCGCGCTGATGGCCGTCGCGTGCATCGGGCCGCCCACCCAGAACGAGTCCCGGTACATCTTCTCCCAGTGATCCTCGATCTCGGTCGGATCCCTGCCCGCCAGGTAGCCGCGCAATTGCAGGATGGACTGCTCGATGGTCCGCGTCTTGCGCTTCATCACGGTTTCCGAAATGCCCGTGATGCCCGCGTCCGTCTCGATGCGGAGCAGGATGCAATTGCGAAAGTCCGCGTGCACCACGTCGGTGCGAATGCCCGTGATCTTCATGCGCCGCGGCTTACGCTTCTACCCGCCGGGCTTGCGAATTCCACTTCAGCCGGCGGCCCTGCCGGAGCGAATCCATGGCCATGCACAGCACGATATTGGTCGCCTGCCCGGCTTCCACCGGTGCGTTCGGATCCTTGCGCGTGCGGATGCACTCCAGAAAATTCCGTATGTGCGCCGGAGCCGCGCGGTTGAAGCTGCCCGGCTGGCGCTTGTCCACGCTGGCCTTCATCTCGATGGCATTGCTCTCCGGATACAGCGAGTACCATTCCCGCCCCACGTCGAAACGCGCCTTGGCGCCGTGGAACTGCTTGAGCTGGTCGTTGAAGGCGTTGTATCGCATGGCCTTGTATCCCAGCGTGAAGGTGGCCAGATAGTTCTCCGGATATTCGATGGCGATGGTGGCGGTCTCCGGCACCTCGGCGCCCGTCAGGTTCGGCCGGATGCCCGTGCAGGTCACCGCCACCGGCTCCTTCGAATTCATGAACCACTGGATGCAGTCCACGATGTGCGCCGCCTGCCCCACCAGCAGGCCGCCGGAAAAATCCCAGAAGTAATACCAGTTGGAAAACACCAGCGGGTCGAGCGGGCGCTTCGGAGCCTTGCCCAGCCACTGGTCCCAGTCCAGCTTTCCCTTGAGCGGCCGCGGTGTGAGCCCGTTCTGGTGATTCAGCCACTGCGAGGTCACCAGGCGGATCTCTCCAAGCTGGCCCGAGTCCATGATGGCCTTGCCCTCCAGAAACAGCTCCGCGCTGCGCCGCTGCGTGCCCACCTGCACCACGCGCCGGGTCCTCCGCACCGCGCGGATCACGTCGAAGCCTTCGTCGATGTGGTGCGCCATGGGCTTCTCCACGTACACGTCCTTGCCGGCGTCCACCGCGTCGATCACCATCTGCGCGTGCCAGTGATCCGGCGTCGCCACGATCACCGCGTCAATCGACTTGTCTTCCAGCAGCTTCTTGTAATGGTCGTAGGGCTTCGCGCCCGTGGAGGCCACCTTCAGACCTGCTTCCAGGTTGGGCTGGTAGACGTCGCACACGGCGGCCATCTCCGCGCCGATCTCCTTGAACTCCCCGGTCAGGTACCGGCCGCGGCCTCCGCTGCCGATAATCCCCACCCGGATGCGCTGGTTGGCTCCCAGGATTCTGCCCGCCGCCGCGGCCGTGCCGATGAAGAACGCTCTACGGTCCATGGTTTTGCAGTTTATCACCGCGCGGGCACTGGCACCCGCCCGCGCACATCCGATATACTTCCCGGCCATGCGGACTGTGGTGTCCCTTCTGCTGGCGGCCTCCCTCGCGGCGGCCCAATCGCTGCCCGATACCGAGCCTCTCACCCTCACCGGCGACCCGGCCGCGCAGATGGTCGAAGGCATCTGCGCCTACCTGCAGCGGCTTACGGATGCGTCGGTGAGCCGCCGGCATCCTACGCCTGAGCGGCTGCGTAAGATCCTCGGCGTGGTGGATCGGCGCGTTCCCTTCGACGCGCCGGAGCTCATGGCCACCACCAGCACGCCCGCGCTCCTGGCCGATGCCGGATCCTATCGCATCCTGGCCGTGCGCTGGCCCGTGCTCGAGCGGGTCACCGCCGAAGGCCTGCTGCTTGAGCCCGCGCAGGCGCCCGTGGCGCGCATCGTGGCTATCCCCGATGCCGGCCAGGAACCCGAAAAGATGGCCGTGGCCCAGCGCCTGGCCGCCGCCGGCTGCCAGGTGCTGGTGCCCGTGCTCCTCAGCCGCGACGATACCTTCTCCGGCAACCCGCGCTTTCGGATGACCAACCAGCCGCACCGCGAATTCGTCTACCGCATGGCCTTCCCGGTGGGCCGCCACATCCTGGGCTATGAAGTGCAGAAGGTCCTCGCCGCGGTGGATTGGTTCGCCCGGGCGCCCCGCCGCGCACCCATCGGCGTGTGGGGCTACGGCGAAGGCGGCGGCCTGGCGCTCTACGCCGCCGCGCTCGATTCCCGCATTGACGCCGTGGGCGTCTCGGGTTACTTCCAGTCGCGCCAGGATCTCTGGCAGGAGCCCATCTACCGCAACGTGTGGGGCCTGCTCAAAGACTTCGGCGACGCCGAACTGGCTGCCATGCTCGCGGCGCGCACCCTGGTGATCGATACCACCCCCGGCCCCGAAGTGAGCGGCCCGCCCGCGCCGGATGCCAAACGCCACGGCGCCGCGCCCGGCCGCCTGGTCTCCCCTCCCGCGGATTCCGTCCGCCAGGAGTTCGCCCGCGCCCGCAAGCTCTCGCCTCACGGCCGGCTCTACCTCGAGCCGGACGGCGTGCCGCGCTTCCTGCGCGCGCTCGGCGCGGAACCGCGCCCGTCCGCCCGCCCCGCCGAAATCCCCCTGCGCGACGCCTCCGCCCGCCAGCAGCGCCAGTTGCGCGAGCTTCTAGACTACACCTGGAAGCTGGTTGAAAACTCCGAAAATGTCCGCGACGCCTTCTGGTCCAAGGCGGACGCTTCCACGCCCGAGCGCTGGCTCGCCACCCGCGGGCCCATGGTCGATTCCTTCTGGAACGAAGTGCTGGGCCGTTTGCCCGCCCCCACCGAACCCCTCCACCCGCGCACACGGAAATCCTATAGCGGCGCCAACTGGGATGGCTATGAAGTCACCCTCGACGTCTTCCCCGGCGTCTTCGCTTACGGCGTCCTGCTCATGCCCAAGAACATTCCCCCGGGCGAGCGCCGCCCCGTGCTGGTCGGCCAGCATGGCCTGGAAGGCCGCCCCCAGGACCTGTTCGGACTCCCCGAGCAGGACCGCGACCAGAACAATACCTACACGAATTTCCACTACTACCAGAACATCGGCTCGAAATTCGCCGACCTGGGCTACGTCGTCTACCTGCCCCAGAACCCCTACATCGGCGGCGACCGCTTCCGCCGCATCAATCGGATGGCCAACCCCCTGGGCCTCTCCCTGTTCTCTTTCATCCTCAGCCAGCACGACCGCATGCTCGACTGGCTCACCTCCCTGCCCCAGGTGGACCCTCAGCGCATCGCTTTCTACGGCCTCTCCTACGGAGGGAAGACCGCCGTGCGCGTGCCCACGCTGCTCTCGCGCTATGCCCTCTCGGTCTGCTCCGGAGATTTCAACGAATGGGTCCGCAAACTCACCAGCGTGGAGGCGCCTTACAGCTACATGTTCACCGGCGAATGGGAGATGGACGAGTTCGATCTCGCCAGCGTCGCCAATCACGCCGAAATGGCCAAGATCATGGCGCCCCGCCCCTTCATGGTCGAGCGCGGCCACCGCGACGGCGTGGGAGTCGATGAATGGGTCACCTACGAGTACGCCAAGGTGAAGCGCTTCTACGATGAAATGGGCCTGCCCGACCGCACCGCCATCGAGTACTTCAACGGCCCCCACATGATTCACGCTAAAGGAACCGTGGCATTCATTCGCCAATGGATGCGCCGGTGATCCCTCATCGCAGGCAAACCCAGCGACGATTTTTCAGTTCTTTCTAAGAACCGAAGGTAGCCAATACTCCGAACCCAAGCACCCCGCTACCGAGCCGCGGCCGTCAGGGAGCGGTGCCTTTCCGCTCCCTCAGCCGTGGTGTCTCTTTACCTCAGCTTCACCGGCTTCCCGCCCTGCTCCTTGCTCCGCTGCGCCGCATCCATAAACGCGAAAATCTCCAGCGTCTCTTCCGGCGAAACCGGCGGCTTGCCCGTCTGGAAAAACGCCATGATCTGTTTCAGCAGCGGCACGTAGCTGTAGGGCACGTTGGGCGGGCTCTGCACAATCTCCTTGCCGCGGTACACCACGGCGCCGTAAGGCCCCGAAGGCCGCAGCACGCGCACCGTGCCGATGCGCCCGTCCTTCCACCGGCCCACCACCACGTCGCTGCCGCTCGTGCGGTCCCCGCCGGCAATGCGCGTCACTTCCTCCACCCCCGTGCCCATCAGCGTGAACAGCATCTCCACCGGGTGGATGGCGTACCAGGAAAGATCCAGGTAATGGTGCTCCTCCATCGGCCCCGGTCCCCACACGGTGACGCCCGTCGCGTCGGCATACTTCATCGTGGTGGCGATCTGGCCGAACCGCAGCCCCGAGGAACTGAACCACGGCACGCCCGCTTCCCTGGCCAGGCGCGCGATCTCGCGCGCGTCTTCCAGCGTCGAAGCCAGCGGCTTATCGATAAACACCGGCTTGTGCGCCGCGATCACCGGCTTTACCTGTTCGAGATGGATGCGCCCGTCCCCGCTTTCGAGCAGCACCGCATCCACCTTCGTGCACAGCGTGGGGATGTCCGGAACGAACTCCACGTGCCACTTCGCGCGCAACTCCTCGGCGAACCCGTCCACGCGCGTGCGGCTGGAAACGATGTCCGGGCTGCCGCCCTTGTAGGCCGCCACTACGCGGCCCCCGGGAATGTGATCCGGCGCCGTATCGTCGTTCAAAATCCTCGTGAAGATCGGCACATGCGAGATATCCGTGCCGATAATCCCGATCCGCAGATCCGCGGCACAGGCCGTCATCGCGAGCAAAGCAAATCCAAACAGTCGTCTCATGGGATGTCCACGAGTATACTGGAACTCCCATGATCGGAATCTTCAGCGCGGCCCTGCTGGCCTTCGAGATCCTTCCCGGCACGACGCCCTGGAACTTCCCCCAGGACATTGTGGCCGAGCAATACCGCGAGATGATCGGGTTCTACGAGCGGCAGATCGCCGAAGCCGCCGCGCGCCGCCACACGTTCTGGGAGCCTGCCGGCGCCGAGGCGATCGAGCGCAACCGCGCGGAGTTCCGCCGCCTCATCGGCGCGATGGATACCTTCCTGCCGCCCCAGCCGGAGCGCCGCCTGCTCGGCGACGCCGGAGCCTACACGGTTTCCTTGGTCAGTTGGCCGCTGCTGCGGCTGGGCAACGAAGGCTCCACCTCGGGCTCTTCCGGCGCGCTGGTGCGCGAGTATGGCCTCCTGCTGCTGCCCAAGCCCGCCGTCCGCCGCCCCGCGGTCATCGCCGTGCCCGATGCCACCCACTCCGCCGCGGACCTCGCCGGATCGACCGCCCGCCTGCCCGCCGTGGACCAGTCCGCGCGCCGCCTCGCGCTGGCCGGCTACGTGGTCTTCGCGCCCTTTTTCACCCAGCGCCGCGCCTTCAGCGAGCCCTGGACCGACGACCGCGCCTGGCTCTTCCGCCTCGCCTACCAGGTGGGCCACCACCTGGTAGGCAGCGAGGTCCGGCAGGTCTCCGCCGCCCGCGACTTCCTGGCGACCCTACCCGAAGTGGACCCCGCGCGTATCGCCGTGGCCGGCGCCGGGCAGGGCGGGCTCACGGCGCTCTACGCCGCGGCGCTCGATACGCGCCTGGCCGCCGCGCTGGTGGCCGATTACTTCGACAACCGCAGCCGCGCCTTCGACGAGCCCGAGGACCGCACCGTCTGGAGCCTCCTGGTGCGCTTCGGCGACGCCGAAATCGCCCGCATGGCGGCGCCCCGCCCCCTGGCCGTCTCGGGCGGCGGCCCGCGCGTGCGCGACGAGTTCGCGCGCATCCAGTCCTCCAGCGCGCGTCTGCTCTCCGGCCAGGGAATTCACGAAGCCGCGCTGGCCTGGCTCGCCGGCGTGCTTCGGCCGCCCGCCGCGTCCTCCGCGCCCGCCTCCCCGGTTCGCATGGACGCCGATGACGTGGCCGCCATCGCCAACGCGCAGTTCAGCGCGTGGCAGGCCCGCTACCGCAACCTGGCGATGGAAGCCTACGCCGGCCGCGACGCCCGCTGGCCGCTCGATACCACCTCCATCGAAGCCTACCGCCGTTCCGTGCAGCCCAAGCTCGAGGCGTATCTGGACATGATCGGCCGCTACCCTGCGCCCTCCGGCCCGCTCGAGGCGCGCAGCGTCCAGGTCTACGACCAGCCCGCCTTCACCGGCTACCGCCTCTCCGTGCGCGTCTATGACGGCGTGCACGCCTACGGCATCCTGCTGGTCCCCAAAGGCATTCGCCCGGGCGAACGCCGCCCCTGCGTGTTCACGCAGCACGGCTTCAGCAGCAACCCGGAAGAAGCCCTGGGCATGGCCGATACACCCGGCGCACGCATCTATTCTCGTTTCGGCGCGCGCCTGGCCGAGCGCGGCTACGTGGTCTTCGCGCCAATGATCTTCACCCAGAGCGGCCCCGGCCGCATGCAACTGGCGCGGCACGCCCATCTGCTGGGCGAGATTCCTCTGGGCCTCGAAGTCAAGAAGTTCGGCCGCGTGCTGGACTACCTCTCGACGCTGCCTTTCATCGACCCCAACCGTTTCGCCTTCTACGGCCTCTCCTACGGCGGCTACACGGCGCTGTGGACCGGTCCCGCCGAGCCGCGCTTCCGGGTGATCATTTGTAGCGGCCACTTCAACGACTGGGACCTGAAGACCACTGACCTCACCGAAGGCACCTCGTTCCTCTTCTACAAAGAATCCTTCGATCAGTTCAATTTCGATCTTCTGCGCGCCTTCAACCACTCGGACCTCGCGACCCTGGTGGCGCCCCGGCCTTTCATGGTGGAAATCGGAGACCAGGACGGCGTGGTCATGCGCCCGCGCCGCTTCGTGGACCTGGAAATCCAGCGCGTGCTGGACCTCTACCGCCGCCTGGGCATCCCCGAGCGCGCCGGCGTCGCCGCCTTCCACGGCCCGCACATGGTGGACGGCGCGGAGACTTTCCCCTTTCTCGACCGCTGGCTCCACTGGACGCCGGCGCGGTAGGTTCTCGTACCAGAGCATCCCGGGCGAAAATCCGCCGCTTGACCACCAGCCCCTGGTGCGATAGCGTGAGGGAAAGTCGCGGAGGATTACGGATGCCAGCTTTACCGATTAACGAGTCTGTTCTGGGGAATCACGTCTTCGGCACTGGCGACAAAAACAAAAAGTCGCTGAGCGGTTTTCACAGCACCGCAAGGCTTGGGAAGTGCTCTCTCAAGCCGGTGATCCACAGAAAACTTGACTTGGGCGGCTCCGAATTCTATCTGGCCGGATGGAACTATTACGACGGAAAGGATACGCCGTTGAAGTGGAGCACGATGTTTCCAAACGGCTGGGGGGATAAGAAGGTGCTGGAGGCGATTCGTGCCGCCGTGGAGTACTGGAACTTGAACGCCGACCGCAAGGATGGGACTCGTCTGAATGGAATTGCAAAAAAAAGGGGCCTGAAGTGGGTGGGAAACGCCAAAGTTGACGGATACGTTTACGTGCTCGGTGGACTGACGAAGAGTGGCGAGGTAGTCACAGGATTTCCTTTGGCAGGCGCTAACGCCAACATCCCCGCGTGGGCAGGTCACGTCAACCTGGATGATGTAGACGAAAACGATTGAGCCGCGCTCTGCGCCATTTTTCGATAGGGCCTCCTACCAGAGGATCTTCATCCCCAACTGCACCTGCCGGGGGAAGTTGTACTGCGACCCGATGACGCCGAAGCCCGGCGTGTTGAAGGTCTGGCCGGGCGCGCCGAACTGCACGGTGTTGGTCAGGTTGAACGCTTCCGCGCGGAATTGCAGGCTCCACCGCTCGCCCATGCTCCAGTTCTTGAAGGCGGAAAAGTCCAGGTTGAACAGTCCCTGGCGGCGCGCATCGCTGAGCGCGCGCGGCACGTCGCCGAACTGGAAGGACTGCGGCACCACGAAGGCGGCGTTGTTCAGATAGCGCTGGGTGCTGGAGGGCGGTCCCAGGCGGTCCAGGATGCCGCCGCTGGTGGCGGCCTGCTGGCCGGCCACGCGGCTGGGCCGGTTCCCGGCAAACGGCGGCGCTCCCGCCACCCCCAGCACCAGCGGAAACCCCGATTGCGCCGTGAGCACGCCGTTCACCTGCCAGCCACCGATGAACGCATTCACGAAGCGCCCGGCGTCCCGCCCCACCGCCTTGCCTTTCCCGAATGGCAGATCCCACACGCCGCTCAGCACCAGCCGCTGCGGGATGTCCGTGGGCATCAGCGATTTTTCCAGCCGCAGGTTGAAGTTGTCCTGATAGTTCGCCACCGCCGGGTCCAGGTAGT
>Ga0209062_1000880_pt1 | contig 67530 bp, 48 predicted proteins | sample Coa_R2_2_FD_187158 | JGI IMG/M metagenome (GOLD analysis project Ga0209062, IMG submission 187158) | Surface soil microbial communities from Centralia Pennsylvania, which are recovering from an underground coalmine fire - Coalmine... | ecosystem: Environmental > Terrestrial > Soil > Unclassified... | reverse complement strand
TGAGAGGTTGGGTGAGTGAAGATGGGGACAAATGCCGCGACCAACGGGTTGGCTTCGGGTGGTAGAATCATGGTGGCCGTCCGTGGGCGAGAAGCAGGAGGTTCTTTCCTACCCTCATGCTAACCCCACGGATGGCCGCTCCAAAATGGCACAAGTCGAGCTAAGCGAGCAGGATCGCCAGCAGTCTCTGTCCATCCAGGGGAAGCACTGCGGCGGGCCCCATGAAACCCGGGATCGGTACCACAATCTCAGCCTTGCCTTCCCCAGCATTGGCCGACACAACCAAACCACCGCGGCGCGTTGCAACGGTGATGGTCGGGTCATCGGGATTGAGCATCGACAGCACACCCTTGACGGCGTCGCGAAAAGAACCCGCCGCGAGACCGACGGTGTACTTGGCTTCGGCTCGTGTTTCGTTCCGCCAGTCGGGGAATAGTCCCTCGCACGGACTCGCCCACGCGGTTAGTCCGCCGACGGAAAAGACAACTCGCGTACCGAACGTGAATCGAACCGCATCTTCCTTCTTTGCAATTCGCGCCCATGTTCTGAGTGTCCCCTCGTGGATGAGCGATTGAGCGGATTTGCTTCGCGGCAACTCTGCTGGAGTATTGGCGACGGCCAAGCGGTAGAGATCGGTTGCGGCAAGTGTGAGCCGACTGTCCTCCGCGGTGATCTCAATGCAACCGGTTGCCCATTCACCCTCAGTTGGTCGCCGTGATGCGGCGAAGGCGACCTGATCCACGCACCGGCGAAAGCCTTCCGCCGAGATGGTGACCGCAACCGCACCAGGTTCAACGGTTGGGCATTCGGGCGGTTCGGTTTCCTCGACCGGGAACACGTAGCGCCGACTCGATGACGATTCTCCGTCGATGGCTGCGACCACTTGCTTCGCATTGGCCGCAAACTCGACCTTGTGGCCGCGTGACGACTGCAACGCTGAGACGAACGGCTTCAGCGGGACGCCGACTATACCTGGTAACAGCACACGACCCATTGTTGAACACGATGCCCCGGTTTCGTCGTTCCCGACAAGCACCCGAACGTTCCCGTCTTCCTCTGCGCTGATCGCCACACGGGCCGCCCTGGACGGCGCATGTGGCTCGATCGTCGACAGCGCGACCAGAAGATTTTTCCGCTCGATGACAAACATTCAGAAACCCTTTCCGTCGCGATTACGCAGCGGGGTAGACTTGCGACGCATTCGCTTTCTGTGCGGCAAGATTCCTCACTCGGCCCTCGATCGCGAAACACGCGGCCCGGACGGTGGCCATGTCGTGTCGTTGGAGCGCTTCCTGGTACCGATCCGCAGCGGCTTGAATTTCCTGATCCGTACCGGGAACACCAAGTTCCGCGACGACGCGATCTGCCTCTTGCCCCAGCGCGATTGCCCGCTTCTCAGACCAGATCGACAGATATGCCAAGAGCGAGGTCTTGTGCTCAACGAGCAGTTCCCGCAGTTCTGGCGGGAGCGACACAGGCGACCAGTACAGCAGGTTCGACCCGTTCGGCGTGATGCGCACCCCGGCTTCTGCGAGGCGGACCATGACTTGGACGGCTTCGCTGGGCGGTGCAGTCATAACTCACCCCCATCCCCAACAGCAGGCTGTTGGGGTCGCTGGGCGGTCTTGTCCGTGACGGTACGGGAACCGTCTGGGGGGGTCCTCTTGTCTCCACCCCACTCCCCCCTCTCCCCAGTCTCCCCAGTCTCTCTGTCTGGGGGGAGAGAGGAGAGAGAGGAGTGTGGGGAGGAGTGGGGAGTGTGGGGAGCGGGTTGGTCGGGGATGCCCGGTCTGGCTGTCCAACCAGCCGGAATCCCTGGACCTGACCACCAACCGCCCGGAAACTGGCTGTTGCTGTGGTAAATCACTCCGTCGCGCTTCAATTCCGCCTTCGCCTCTTTCAAATTGTCGAATGTGAACCCGTTGGACTTCGCAGCGGCGAGAATTTCGTCTGACGGATAGGCGTACATTGCAAGAAACTGCTTCAGCCAGTCCTTGCACTTTTGCACCTTCGTGCCGTCAGCTTTCTTCGCTTTCAGAGTGGCATCCGGATCGACCGTCATTGCCACCTCGAATCGAACGCGACGTAACTGATTGCGGATTGCGCGGCGGTCGTCCTCTCCCAGCTCGCGAAACTGTTCGCGTCCCAGCACTACCGCGGCCTCGGCCTCATTGAGTGGAACTTGCATGAATGGGATGGTTGTGCGCTCGAAGCCAGGAAGGTTCTCTTTGACTGGCATGAGCAGTCGTCGCGATTCATCTTCCGGATCAACGCAGACGAGGTACGCAGCTCGAACTGCATCGCGATAGGCCGCGCTGCCCGCGATTCGGTCCACGGCATCTCCTGTGCTCTTGTTCAGATGAGCGATCATGACCACGGTCACACCGGTGTGTTCCGCGATTTCGGAGAGTGGATCGAGCACAAGCCGCAGCTCGGTGGCACGATGATCGTCAACCTTCGAACGGCCGACGAATGAGGCGATCGGATCGATGATGACGAGCTTGATTTCTGGCGTCTGCTGAAGGCGCCGACGAACAAGTTCGACGTGTTCCGGTGCAAGCGTGAAATCAGTTTTCGAGCTGCCACGGCGGACACCTTCGAGGATGGAAACCCTCGAAACATCGGCCCCCTCCGCGAGTAGGCCAGGGAGAATCGTGTCCTCTGGACCGTCCTCGGCAGCGACGATCAGCACCTTCGCGCGGATTGGGTCTGCGTAGACCAAGCCGAGCGCACAGCGTCCCATCGAGATATCTGCTGTCACTGATCGCATCAGAGTGCTTTTTCCTTTGCCGCCAGCGGCGGCGATCAGGATCAGTTTGCCGAGTGGGATTCGTCCAGGCACAAGGTACTTGACCGGCCGTACTTTTTTTTGGTTGAGCGGTGTAACGATCAACTCGGCGGCGACTGGCGGAGAAGCGGATACCTGCGTGGGCACGGGGACATGACTGCGCCCGTGCTGCGCTGCAACCGTGGCTCGGGCCTGATCGAGGATACCGGGTCGACGCGTCACGGCCGGCCTCCCTCCAGGCTGGCCACCGCGATGGCCAGCTCACCGACATCGTCGCGCAGGTGTGCCAGTCTGCGAGCGAGACGGAGGAGATCACGGCGCGTGACGAGCAGATCCTGCTCTCCTGCGCGGCGGAACCCCGGCGTGATCGCGCAATCCCGGAGATTGGGCCGCATTATGCGGCCATCTGGTAGCCGCGGCAGCTCGGTGGGATGCGGCGCGAGATGCGCCGGCAGTTCGATGGGTGGCTCATCATCACAGGCAATGGGGTCGGTCATGGTGTGGTGCTCGCAGATAGCTGGTAGCCGCGGCAGCTCGGTGGTATGCGGCGCGAGATGCGCTGGTGAGTCTGGTGCTCGATCTCTGAGCCGGTAGCGGTGGCACCGCTACCGGCTCGATCGCTTATTCGGTCTTTCAATCGTCAGGGAAATAGTCCTTCGTCGCGGGCTGTTGCCTCCGTCGTCTCTTTGGCGTTGGCGGTGGGGGCGCAACTGTTCTGGCACAGACGAACTCCTCCAGGGTCTCGGGGAGGACGACGTACCGCGGCCTCGCGAGCGGCTCAGCTGTGTTGATCGCTTTTAGTTTTCCAGATCTAATCCAAGTACGAATTTTGTCCTCACCGACTCGAAGTCGCTGTGCGATATCACTGACCGTCAGTCCGCGGGGCGTGTCAGTGGGCATGGGTGGTCTCCTGCGCGGTGCGGAAGTATCCTGCCCGGGCGCACGCCTCGCGAATGACCGGCAGATCTGCCACTCGCACCAGTCTCACGCGGCCAGCGCGACTGTAGGGGATCTGATTGCGGCGGGCGAGTCTCTGAAGATGGTGGACTTGGACACCTCCGCCAATCCGGATAGCAGCCAAACCCAAAGTGAGGTGGTTGTCCTGCATGTCGCAACTCCATGTCAGATTTCAGATGCGTGACATGGCGAGTATGTGGGTGTGGTCTGCCTGCGCCTTATCTTCAGATTGTTGTTGGCGGTTGTCCGGATGTGCGACTGATGACAACTATTCCGGAAAACCGTAGAGTAAGTACAGTTATGGGATCGATTTTGATGGCGGCGCGAGTTGCCCACGGACTTGAATTATTAATGAACATATATGCAGATAATGAGTCGAAAGAGTTTCCTCTGTTTCCCGTGTCGTCGGGATCATTAGCGGGAGCACGTCAGTGCGCTGGTTGCAGGAAGCCTTTCTCGCCGCGGAGATGGAACCACTGGTGCTGTACGGTGAACTGTCGGAAGAAACGGTGGCGGATTGCCCAACGCACGGGCACGTTGTACACGCAATGTGTGAGATGCAAACGAGAGATATGCCGGGCGAAGGGCCGTGAGTATCAGGTGTTCTGTGCGGCGAGTACTGGGCGTAACTGTCGGCGAAAGTGGCATGATGAGATGAGGTCAAAAGCGCGCGAGTATCGGCGGAAACGGAAATGGGGCGCGCGGCGGATCGCCGCCGCTCTTGAGGTAGGTGAACAAACGGTGCGCCGCTGGTTGGGAATGACTCGCTAGGTCGTGAACAGACGCGGTGCAAGGCTGGCTCAGGATAATCGTCAGTCGCCTAGGAACTGACCGCGGCGAAGCTCCGCGGAAGGGGTCCCGCGTGAGCGACCTCTCGACATTTCTCGAAGCGATCCGCCGCAGCAGGCACGACGATACGCCGCGCCTCGTATTCGCCGACTGGCTCGATGAGCATTACCCCAACCCCACGATCCGTCTCGGCGAACTCCCGAAAGGATTCAACGCGCACTGGCACCAAAACGCGATGTATGTCGCGCTTGGGGTGCGCGATCTTCCACGCGGGCGGGGCAAGTGGTCGAATGCCGATATCCTGAAAGGGTTGGCCAAAGCGTCGAAGAAGGCGAAGGTCGCTTGGTTCGCCCGTCCAGGAGCGGCGGAATTTGCCGGTTACCCGGTGTTCATCCTCGAGCCCGCGATTGAGCAGGATGTCGCTCTCGGAGTCTGCCGGATCCTTCAGTGGGCAACAGGTCGCTGCCCAGTGAGCTTTAACCGATGCGACGCGGCCGGAAAACGGCTTATGCGCATCACGATTTGGTTCACCGCTCTTCCACCAATGGAACAACGAATGGCGGAAGTGGCGGACACGCTCGATGAAATATTCAGGGCGGAGAAGAGGTGACTCGGCGATCCCAACAAAACAACCGCCAGAGACTTCCCGGCGGTTGTCGTTTGAGGACGTGCCTCAGAGTTGTTCCTTGACCACGACCAAATGTGCCCTACGGCATGTCCCCGAACACTCACTTCCTCACCCACTCACCACCCTTACTCTTTCCGTCTGCCCCGCGGCAGGAACACCGTGGGGTCAATGTCGAAGAACTGCGCCAGTTTAACGACGTGCGCTTTCGTCATCTCCCGTTCGCCGCTCAGTATCGCTGAGATGGTCGGTTGAGCAATGCCGGTTTCGCGCGCGAGTTGTGATTGCGAGAGTTTCCGGCCCTCCATCAGCACTTGAAGAACATCGCCTTCAGCCGCGGGTGGCATCGGGTGCGCGTCGTTCTCGTACTTCTCAATCAGGTCCGTGAGGGTCGCGAGGTATTCCTCTCCCCCCTGATCGAGATGTTCGCGAAGTAGTGCATCCAGCATCGCCTGTGCTTCCGCGAGTTCCGCGTCAGAACGGATGACACGCAGCGGGAATGCCTTGACCAGTTTCAGGTACGTTGGGTGCGCTGGACGCGTGGCGCGAAGAGCCGTTTTCATCGCTTCTTCTCCTCAGTTCTCCACCCCGGTCGTTGCCGGGCGTGGGTGTTCTCTCGCGGTCTGCTTCTCGTTCTTGGGTTCCTGCCAGGACCAATGGCTGTGCGGGTCTCTCCTCCACTGGTCTACTGTTTCTTCTTGGGTTTCTTCGTGGGTCGCAGCGTCTTCTTCTTTGCCTTCGGTGGAGGGAGATGACAACCGCAGTCTTCGGGCCACTTGTTCTCGTCGTATTCCGCGTGCGCCAGCACAGCGAGGATGTAGACTGCGCCCGGCAGTTCATCCGTCGCATACCGCACTCGCGCGATGACGCGGAGGCGGTTGTTCCACACATCGAACACAATGCAGTCACCAACCACATCGGCGGATTGAAACCGGCTGCGCAGCTCCGCGAAATTGCGCCACTTCGATTTGAGAACGGCCTCATACCACGCCGACAGATGCCTTTCCGCACCCTTGGGGCTTTTGGGGTTCTCCCAGAAGTCTTTCAGTCGCTTGTGGGAGATGACACGCACGATTCGCCCCTCACGGATGTTGCAAGGGGATGTTATCACAAGTTGTTATAGGAAGCAACGGCAGTTATCGCGTTTTGTTATAGGCGGGAAAGTGGGGCGGGATGGCCAAGTGCCGCAACCCGCTCAGTGCGATATAGCGCTGTCAGAGTCACCAAACACCCACTTCCGCACGAACTCACTCACGCCCTTCAACCGCTCGTCGCTAATACGTTCGCGGTACACGCTGGCCATGTCGTCACGAGCATGGCCCATGATGTGATCTACCGCAACCTGATCCTTCGCTTCGCCGCCGATCGTCTCGAAGGTGTGACGCAGAGCATAGAAGTTCCGCTTGCCCTTCAACCCCAGCGCGGTGAGGAGTTTCCGCATCTGTTTAGAGATGGGGTTGTCGTCGATCTCCTTGTGCCATGAACTGCCATGCGTGGTGATGAAGACAAGCCCCGCGTGTTCTGGGTCGTTGGGTTCCTTCCGACCCGCGAGCACCTCGCGGAGCGCCGCAACGGTTTCCGGCCAGAGCGGGCAGCGTCGATCAATACCCGTTTTGGGTCGGTGGTAGTCCACCCATCCGCCAGCGAGATCCAGTGCGGAAAGCGGGAGCGTCCCACAGTCCGCATTCCCGAACCCACAGTTCACGCCGAGCAGGATCATTGCCCGGAGCGCGGGTGACGCTCTTGCCACTTCCGGGCCGTCCTTTCCCACCACGGCCGCGCCGTTGACCAGCGCGCGAACTTCCTCCGCCTCGAACATCCGCGGGCCCTTGCGTGCGCGCTCGAGGCGGAGCGTCTTGTTTGACGGCCGATCAAATCCCGGTCCGAATCGAACCGGCACGGCGAGAAGTTCGGTGTCGTGACCGTACTTGAAGATCCCGCGAACCATCTGGATGACATTGCGAACTCGCACCGGTCCCCACTTCTTCGTCTTCACCATCCAGTTCCGCAACGCGGCGAAATCATCCTGCCGCAAGTCCGTCACGAGGCGAGCTTTCCCGAACCGCTCGATAAGGATTCGAGCGGTCTCCTTGTAGGTCAGCCAGGTGCGCGGGGAGAGTTCGCTGGCGTCCTTCTTGTCTTCCTTGTGGCGGAGGTAGGCGTTGCACAACTCCTTGACGGTGACACCCGTTGACACCTCGCGGGGTTTCCGGCCGGCGTGCAGGGCGTCTTTCTGCTGGTTGTACTTCTCCAGCGCACCATCCGGATCATCCCACGGCCCGAAGTAATGCATCTTCCCGCGAATCTTCTTCGCCCAGCGCTTCGTGGCATGGGGAAACAGAGGGAATTCCGGGTAGGGCTTGTTGGGTTTGCTCGTGAACCCCGGCGCGGTAGAATCGCTCTTGGACATGACGGCCGTTCCTCGAAAACGGTTGTTGTGAACCCGGCCAGGGTGTCGTTACCACCCTGGCCACTTTCGAGAATACCGGGTGTCAAAACGGGTGTCAAACACAGAAGTGCAAGGAGCCAGGAAGTCGCTAAAATGCCTTAAAATCTAGATTTTAGCCCTCGTAGCTCAGGGGATAGAGCACTGGTTTCCTAAACCGGGGGTCACAGGTTCAAATCCTGTCGAGGGTACTCTGTAAATCATGGGTTTGCTACATGTTTGCCAATTCAGGTGGGTATCCTCCATCCCTTACCGTCCCCTGACGCGATTTCCGTACTCTGCTTTGCGTCCAGTGAGCAATCCAGAGGACGCAATTCGTTTCTCAGTATTTGATTAGCGCCTTCGCCATAGTCGAGCCATAACTGTTCCCGCCACTCTCTGATTACAGGAACCCGATGAGACTGTCGCATTTAACGAGCCGCGACCGCAAGGGAGCGGTCGCGGCTCGTTAAGCAACGTGACACTTCCAGCGGGTTCATGTATGAGGTGCGGCACGCCCCGAGGTACTCCGAAGGGCGTGCCGGACGAATCCTGGCGTTCACTCGCTCTTCTTGCGGCCGCCGGACTTGCCCTTCTTCTCCTTCGGCTTGCGGCACAGACGCGGACTGGTCCACTCCCGCGAACCGTCGTCGTAGTCCACCAGGATGCGGCTGCCGCGGCGGTTCGCGATCTTGCCGGGATAGTATTTCCTGCCTCCCTGGGAGCGGCAATCGACGCGGTCGCCCACCGCAAATTCGGGGAAGTCCCCGGCGTCCTCGTCTGGATCGGTCACCCGGCGGCACTTCCCGACGGTCGTCCATTCCTCGGTCCCGTCCTCGGCCTCGACCCGCAGGCGGTCGCCCTGGCGCTCCATGACCCATCCCTTGTAAATTTCCGTACTCCCCAGCCAGCGGAAATCGACATAATCGCCGACTACGAACGGGGGCTCCGGCTCGTCCGGCCGCGGCGGCTGGCAGTAGCCCGGCGCCGTCCACTCCTCTTCCCCGTCGCCCTCCCGCTTGACGTGGACTCGGTTGCCGTGACGCTCAAGTACGGTCGCGGGGAACCATATTTCTCCGCCCTGCCACCGGCAATCGACGCGGTCACCGGGCTTGATCGCCGCCATCTCGGGCGTCGGTACGGGCAGCCCCACGCTCCCATAGCCGGTCGGATCGCGGACGAAATCAACCGGAAGCCACTCGCGAGACCGGTCGTCGAATTCGACTTGCACACGGTCCAGCTCCGCCTGGGTGACGGTGGCCGGGAACATGATGAAGCTGTATCGCCAGCGACACTCGACGGACTGGCCGGGCTTGAATCGCGGCTCCGGGGGCGGCGGGGCCGGCGGATTCCACAGCGTCTTGCTGCGGTCGAGCGCCTCGGGCCAGTTGTCGAAGAACTGCTCCCGCACCTCCTCACGCGGCGCCCAGGCGACCAGCTCAAGGTACGTCCGCCCGGCGTTCAGCAGGTGGCCTTGGAGGTCGTACACCTCGATCCAACCATCGTCGCCGTCGGTCGTCACGCGGACCGCATACGTCTCCCCGTGCTCCGTGGGCACGCGGTAGACGCGCACCGAGCCCCAGTCCTCGGCCTCTACCCGGTTGTAGTAGTAGTCCGCCGCCTCACGCACTTCCGCGGGCAGCGATTTCCATTTCTTCTTGCGGTCCACCTTGACCGCCGCGTCGCCCAGCTCCTTTTCCCTGGGATACCGCTCGTTATTGGGATCGCTGTCGTCGAGGTAGGCCCGGAAACGCGCTGCCCAGAACGAGCGGAGCTGCTCGGTGTACCACGACTGGATTGCCGCTTTCGCTGGAGTCATTCTACCACCTCCCGACAGGACCGCGGTCGCGGCCTGGGCGTTCGGATGTCTGGAGCGGGTGCCGACTCTGGGCCCGCTTGCCGCACGCCTCGCAGCGGCCGATGTGGACGCGGAACTTGCGGATCAGCGGCCGGCGGGATGTCGGTCTGGAACTGGTCGGCCGTACCGGTCTCGACGATGCGGCCCCGGTAGTGCGCCCGACTTGCGGCCGGGGGTCTTCGGGTCGGGCCTGGGTGGGCCTTTGCGGAACGGGGCGGCCTGCAGCTTGCTGGCGCGGAGCGTGTCATCGAGCTTCCGGATCAGCTCGGCGACCCGGGCTTCGAGTTCGGCGACATGCTGGAAGAGTTCCCTGCACCTGGGACAGGCGGGCTCGTCCATGCCGCCATCGTAGTGGCAGAGGCGTCAAACGGATATAGTCGAGCCCGAAAACGGGACCGCCGGTTAGTCGCGTTTATTTTCTGTCCATCTCTGGGTGCTGCGCACGCGTTCGGTATTGCAGGACATAGCGCTCGTAAGCCTTTGCGGGGAGATCCTTGTCCGGGTCGAACTCATACGCCCGCATCTCGGTCGCCGCGCGCTCGGGCGACCAGCGATCATACTCCATCCGATAAATCGCGCACATCGCCCCTGTCCGATCGCGGCCCGCCAGACAGTGAACCAAGACCGGGTAATTCCTCGGATCATCCATCACCGCGAGAAACCCTTCGGCCATTCTGTTCAGCCCGGCCTCGCCCGCTTCCTCTCCGCAAGTTGTTCGGACATGCCGGAGCCCACGTTCTCGACACACCACTTCCTCCCACGCATCACTCTTCGCCTCCTCATCGCGGATCGGACGAAATGAAACGACGGTCTTGATGCCGTGTTCCGTCAGAACGCGATCAAACGCAGAGGGTGTGAGTTGGCCGCTCCGATACAACACTCCCTCGCGAACGACGCCGAAGTTACGGAGGTGCGCCGGACGGAGCGCAGCGTAGAGGAGCGGCCCCGTAACGAACGGGATTGCCGTGAGTGTCCAGAGGAGCTGTCTTCGGGTTGGTCGCATCGTGTTTCTCAGCTGGGACGAGCCGGTCATTTATCCACAGGAAGGCAAGTGAGACAAGGCCGAAAATGTGTCTTTGCCATTGCACATCCAGCCCGCAACAAAATGACCCGCTGGACATGATCCAGCGGGTCACCTTGTTATGAGAGGTTCGCTCAGCGGCAGAAACGCCCAAAAGGCAACAGCGACCGGCCAGAGACGACAGGCGCCTCACTCGCAATCGGTTGAGGAGCAGGATAGACCATCGTGAACGATCCCGTCTGACGCGTTAAGCCTTGAGTGCCGGCAAGTAGCCACACGCCGGTGTCGTAGGGATAGTAGCCGTACGCACCGACCACGACTCCGCCGCTCTTGAAATACGGAATCGCCGGACCCGGCGGTGAACCGGGAGGAACGTAAACGTTCGGGTAATACACCGCAGGCGGAGGAGGCGGAGGGAGAGGTTCAAGTGTCGGAGCGGCGGACGTTGGGGGCGGGAGCGTCGTGCCGGGCACCGGCTGCGCTCCTGCAACCGAACTGAATGCCGCGATCATCGCAGCTGCAAAAAGGAATCGCTTCATCGTGCGTCCTCGTGGTGCGAACAGAACACCTTCAGTCTGCGCGCAATCGAAGCCGCGAGCGAACGCGATTCTCTCAAGCCGTCAATCGGCGGCAAGAAGGCACCGGGTCAGTCCGCACGACCACTACATTCCATGCGACCGGCATCACTTGGAGCGGCCGTGACGCACGGCTTTACCGGCTGTCGGATCGGGAGTGATGGCTCGCTGGTCAGTCAAGTCTCAAGCGGTTGCGCGATAGCGCCAACGACGGGCGTACATTCCTTCCCACACGTCGAGCAGCGCACGACAAACGGTCTGAGTACTCGCGCAGTAGCCCTCTCTTCCTCACGGAGGTACCTCGTGGGGTAAGCCCCGAGTTCATCGGTACGAAAACGGAGCCAGGCCTTCAGTTCGTCGGCAAATTCTAGCGGGACGGGTTCGCTGACGCGAAGGGTGTGCTTTCCAAAGATCAACTTCTGGCCCTCGGCGTCCACGAGCACATCCGCCATCGGGTCGAGCACGGTTGCGTTGCCCACCGACACCCCGCCAACTGCGATGAGCACGGGACCAAGTTCCGCCTCGACCTCTGGCGGGCTGTCGCACACGAGCAGGAGCCCCGGCTCACGGTCCAGCACTTTGCCCGCGGTCGTTCGAGAGGTCGTGGCCAGGTCAAACACGGTCTGTGCCGTTCCAACCTTGGCCCACGGTCGAGTGGAGCGGTGCATCCAAACGCCGTAGAGCATCGCGAGATGATGCGGTGGCAGCCGCATCGCGCTGGCGATGTGCGGAGCCGCGTTGCAGAGAGAAATTACGTCAGTCGGAGTGAACTCGGCGGCGAACGCAGCAGCGTGGAGGAGAATACGGAGCCGTTCGCGTTCGGACTCTTCACGCGGCACGCTGAAGTATGCCGCGAGCACACATTCCGCGAAGTCGGCCGGCTGTTCCTCCCGAAAAGCCATTGCGACAAGATCAGCAATCGCTGCGGCGCGATCGCGGCCCAAACGGCCGCTATCGTCCATCTGAAGCGTGAGCGCGACTGCGAGCAATTGTCGTTCGGCCGGGTTGTCGCGTGCGCGGGCGATCACGCGGTTGAGGGCGTTGACACGCTCCATCGGGTCGCCACGATCGATACTGGTGAGGCACAATCGCGTCAGAAACCGAGCCGCGTCGCCGCGATCGGTGAGCCAGGACGCGAGTTTTCGCCACGCGGCATTAATGGCGTCATCATCGCGTGAACGCATGGGGCTCAGCCAATCGCGGGCCACGAGAGTGGCGAGATATGTTACCAGCGCAAACGCCACCCCCAGCCCCACTCGACCGAACGCCGCACACACGAATAGCACGAATACAGATGTCAGAGTCGCGATCAAGCGCGGCGGCAAGCTACGCGACGCGATGGCAACGTGCCCATCGCCCGCAAGTCGGCCGTACGCCACCGCAAGCGGCGACGGCAACTCGACCACCCGAGGCCGCACGTCCGAGAAGCACACGGGGCACAACCCCACCCCGCGTTCGCTTGCCGATGTGCAAAGCGGAAGTGATTCCTCTTCCGTTGCGGTTTCCGCTACCCAGGCCCGCATCGCAGTTTCGCCACCCAGCACCGCCGCCTGGTCGAAGAATGCGGGATCTTCGAGGGCGGTGTATTCGCGGCGAATCGCTTCCACCGCCAGCCGACGACTCCGCGTTTTTCCCCTCACGAGAGTCAGGTCGTGTTCGTGCCAAAGGTGCTTCGCCATCTCTGCGCGCGGCAGTCGGACGCCGCAACGAGGGCAGCCCATCTTCACTCTGCGCTCGCGACGGGCCACGATCCGATCGAGTGCGGTTGCCTTCTCCGTGAGGTGTTGCAAGTGCCAGAGCCGATGAAGAGCGCGGGCGGGAGACAGCCCGGCGGTGATCGCCCGCACAACCGGGCGAATGGCTCTCGATTTGTCCGGCAGCGCGTCGATTGCGCGCCCCGCGGTAGCCAATCGAACAATAACTGGAATGCGCGGATTCCCAAGCAGCGGAACAAGCTCCGCGACAACGGCTGGGCGCTCGCTCTCCGTCACGGTTCGCAATCGGATAATGCATTGCGCGAGCAATTCGCGTGGATCATTGGGGACAGACATGGTCCTCGTCAGCCGATTTCCTGAATCGGTTCATCGCCGCGCGGCTTGGCTACCGCCGGACGGAGTAAAAATGGCCCACTGCAAGAGTCGTTAATCCACCACGTTCCCTGGATGCTTCCTTCGCCATCCGGCTGACCAATGTAAAGCACTTGATGTTTGCCGATGTATTGCTTCACCATCCGCACTGTGCCGGTGCTCTCATCGTATTCGCCGCTGAAAGTAAATCGGCCGATCACGTCGCGTCCCTGCCCGGTCACCGTTCCATTCGCAAACTGGAGTGTGAACGGCGTCATGGCTTGACGGCCTAAATGCCTTTGCACCCAGAAGCCTTCCCACCGCCCGGATGGATACATGGACGAATCCTCCCGAATCTCAACACTAACAGATTGTAATGCCTCGATTGAATGAGAGGTATCTCGGTATCGGAAGCTCGTCTTCACGGCACCGGATCCGTTCGATATGGTTTCCTCATGACCGACCCCGATGCACGGCCGTATGTGTGGATGCTCTGCGGCTCGTTCTCCTTCTCGGTGATGGCCATCCTTGCCGAAGCCCTCACGCGACACCCCAACCCCGATACCCCGCCACTTTGCGACTGGCAAACGGTGGCAGTGTTTCGCGCTGGGCTTGTGGCCATTTTTGCCGCGATGCTGGCCAAGCAGGCCGGCGTGAAACTTGTGTGGTTCCGGCCCGGCCGGCTGTGGGTGCGGAGTGTCGCTGGCAGTTGCAGCATGGTGGGGGCGTTTTACGCCTTCGGCCATCTCAAATCCGAAGACGTCGTCACGCTCAGCAACACGTTCCCGCTGTGGGTCGCGATCCTCTCGTGGCCGCTCTATGGCCGGTCCCCGGGAGCGAAGACATTTGTCGCGATTCTGGTTGGCGTGATCGGCGTGGCACTGGTGGAACAGCCGCATATTGAGGCGGGGAACTGGGCCGTGTTGGCGGCACTGGCCTCGGCGGTGTTTTCGGCCGTAGCGATGCTCGGATTACACCGGCTCCACGACATCGATCCGCGCGCGGTCGTGGTTCACTTCTCGGCGGTCGCCACCGTGTTCTGTCTGGGGGCCTTTTTCACTACCCCGCGCACCCAGCCCGTCGAGCGGGTGCTGGAACTCGGCACTCTCGCCATGCTTCTGGGGATTGGTGTTTCCGCCACGATTGGCCAGGTGTTTCTGACGCTTGCATTTGGCGGTGGTGCTCCAGCCAAAGTGTCTGTGGTCGGGTTGATGCAGATTGTTTTCGTGATGGTGATGAGCTGGTGCATTTTCCAACACCCGGTAAACGGAGTGGCAATCTTCGGCACGATGCTGGTGATCGCTCCCACCGCGTGGCTGCTCCTGCAGCCAAAAGCGACGAGCGAGTTGGCGAAACCCACACACGCAACCGTGCACCAGACGACCGCGATGCCTCCTTCGCCACCGGAAATAAAACGCGACGCCAAAACAGAAACGGGGAGCATTCGCCCCCCACTCACAACGCCACAACTCAGACCGTAAGCAATGCACGTCGGCTGTGCGGGTATTGGTTTTTACCCCGAAGGGGGTTGTTTTCCACAGCCCAGGGTTGCCCTCTTTCGAGGGCAACCCTGGGTTACGGTCAACACCATCGGGCGACATACGTCCCCAGGGTGCGCTCGCTGCGCGATCGACACCTGGGCTGAGGAATACAACCCCCTGCGGGGTACAGAAGCTCACCCAAACACCGCAGCCGCCAGTTCCCTGGCGGCCGCTGCGTTTACCCTGCAGATTCATGCGCTCCGCGTTACTTCACTTCGAGGCCGATGCTTTCGGAGTGGCTGTTGAACTCGGGGGCATACATGCACTCGATGTTCGCAAAGCCCGTGGCGTACTTGCCCTTCAGTTGCACACGCACCGCATACTCGAACACATACACACCCTTGGGCAAGTAGTCGATGAAGAAGTGCGTCGCGGTGTCCTTGGTGCTCTCGTAGTAATACAGCCCATCCTGGAACTTGTACTTCGACAGCACATTCACCGGTTCAGTGCCGCTGCCGCGGTGGTCACGCATGTGGCAGTATTCCATGTCGCGATCCGTTCGCAGCACGATCCGCACAATCACTTCATCACCCACCGCCAAAGACTCGCCCTCCTTGATCGGCTGAATGACAGGGCCCATCTTGGTCAACGTGCGCTTGTAAAGTTTCTTTTCGAGCTTCAGCGGCGTGCCATCGTGCGGTGTGACCTTGGAAATGTCTTCCAGGTACGTCCAGTGGACGCTCCCCCAACTCACGCCCTTATCCGGCTTGTTCACCTTGATTGTGGCCATCGACGGCTGGACCTCGCTTCGCAGGAACTTCTGTTCGTAGAAGCCGGTACCCGCCTCGACCTTCTCGGGCTTGATGGTCTGGTTGCCCAGTGAGACCTCGACCAGGGCATCGGACTTCAACAGGTTATCGCCGCGAAGGAGCAGAGCGTACACAGCGTCGGCGGTCGCTTTCGTGGTCTTCCAGTCCTGCGTCTGCTTTTGCTTGAGCAGCCACACCTTGCAATCCTCGACGGCCTTCTCGTCATTCATGACCTCATCGAACGCCTCGATCATCATCGCTTGCGTTTCGATCGGAGCACGCACCCACGAGAACGACAGTTCCGTGTCACGCCAGTACATCCCCATCTCTTCCTCGTTCTTCGATCGCTCCTTGATCGACTTCATGATGTCCATCGGCGTTTCCTTGTCGCCGAATCGCTTGAGAGCCAGCGCGAGGTGAGCTTGCGACTGGCGATTGGCCAGTTGCAGCCAGTACTTCTTTGCCTGGCCAAGCCAGTAATCGACCGCGGCGCGGTGCTCGTTGGCAACCGGCTTGTCTTGCAGGAAGAAACTGCGGCCGTAGAGGTAGAACGCCATGATGGCGCTGAGGTGGTTCTCTTCCGGCTTGTGCTGAAGAGCCCACTCGTATTGCTTGCGTGCCCAGCCATCCAGCCGGTTGAGCGATTTCACCGCGGGAGCCGTATCGACCTTCACGCCCAGGTGCCGCATGCGGCCGTAACCGGTGGTGATGTAAAGCGTGATGTAGTCGTTGCCGGGTCCACCGGGGAACCACGGCCATGCGCCATCGGCGTTCTGCATCCCCGCCAGTTTGTCGGTGAGCCGGGCGGTTTCTGCATTCAGTCGGTTGTCGTCGAAGAGAATGCCGACGTTCTTGCGTGCCTGGCTTTCCTTCTGCGCTTGCCGCACCCAGGGCGTTTCTTCAAGCAGAACGGTCTTCAGATCCTGGTTCTTCTCCAGTGGGCTATCGAGCGCGGGCGTGTTCTTCCACTGGTCGAAGATGCGGCGAATCTTCGGGTCGCTGTTGGCAATATGCCGGGCCAGGGCGTTGGCGTAGAGCCGGTTGAAGGTCTGTTCGCTGCACTCGTACGGGTATTCCATCAGGTACGGCAACGCCATCACCGCGTACCACGACGGCTGACTCACCATCTGCACCGTCAGCGACTCGTTGCGAATCGTGTCGCTCTTGGCGGAGAGGCGGAGTTTGGTGAAGTCGAAGTCCTTGCTGCCCGGTCCGCGGATGGGCAAAGGCAGCGATTCGATCACCTGCACGCGTTTGGACAGAACGGGGATGACCGCTTCTTCGCCATCGGAGAGGCGATCGGTCGCCGCGACGGCCTTGTAGGTGATGGGCCCGATGTCGTCGGGCACCGCAATCTTCCACGCGAGCGTTTTGCTTTCCCCAGCGGCGAGTTCGAACGGCTGATCGGCATTCACGAGCCCGAGAGCGCCATCGACGGGTTTGTCGGTGCGAGTGTCCTTGAACGACAACCGTGCCGTGCCCTTTTGCCGCGTGGCGGACTGGTTGCTCACCTTCACGGTGAACTCGATGACATCGCCTTCGCGGAGGAAACGCGGTGGGTTGGGCTGGGCCATCAGGTCTTTGGCCGTGACGACGGTATCGGTGATAAAGCCGCTTCGCAGAGTCTTGTCGTGAGCGAAGCCGAGGAACTTCCACTTGGTGAGTGCTTCGGGCATGGTGAACTCCATGCGAACCGTACCGTTCTCATCGCTGACAAGATGCGGGAAGAAGAACGCCGTTTCGTTCAGGTTCTTCCGGGCGGAAATCTTGCTCAGGTCCGGGCCGGGGCTGCCGGCCGGTTCGCCCCCCGGCTGGGCGTTGCTAAACTTCTGCTCTTCCCCGGCTGTGAGAGCGTCGGCCTTCGGCCCACCGGGACCACCCATTCCCCCACCGCCAAATCCGGCGCCTGGCGGTGCTGCCGGGGCGCTTGCCGTCGGCATCGCGCCGAAATCTCCGCGATTCCTCCACCCCAACCCTCCTTCGTCGCCCCAGCCATATCCGCCGCCCTTGCCGAAGTATTGGTAGCCCTGCCAGTTGTAGGTCAGTTCGGTGGGGAAGCCGCGATACGTGAGCGCGACGCTCTTGTGGGCGTGCGGCCACTGGCCGTGGATGTAGTTGAACCACTTCGAGGCATTTTCGAAGCCGAGGTTCAGGCTGGAGTAGTCCTGGCGGAAGACGCCGAACCGATGCATCCAGTCGTGCGGGAGGAAGGCGTCGAGCGACGCGTCGTACATCGCCGCCACCATCTCCGCGACAGCTTTCTTGGCGTCCGGGCCCGTGATAACAGCGGTGTAGGTTTCCTTCGCACTGGGTTCGAGTTTCGAGACAAAGCGTTCCCACTTCACGGTGAGGTTCTTGTTTGTCCAGGGCACGTCGACGTGCCGGCTCGTGAGGTACGCGCGGTTCTCTCGCACGTATGTCACGCGCACGGTGAATCCGCCACGCATATCGTCCTTCACGGGCACTTTCACTGCCTGCTGCGTCGCGTTCTTCTCCGTCCAGAAGGATTGCACGATCTTGCCGCGATGCTCCACTTCGATGTACGCCCGGCCCGTGTCGTAACCGGTGCCCCAGAGCATCTCGAACGTCTCGCCAACCTCAACCGACCACTTCGGCGCGGAGATGTAGTCCGGTACCTTTACGTTGAACTTGTCCGCGGTCGGGTTCACGACCGTGAACTGGTGCTTGGCGGTCACTTTCTTGCCGAACTTGTCTTTCGTTTCGAGAACGGCGCGATAAATACCGGGATTGAGTTTCGTCTTTACGTCAGCCTTGCCATTGCCGTTCGTCTCGAAGTCGGCACTGAAGACCGAATCGCCGAGTTCCCAACTGATTGGCTTGCTGGGGTCGGACAGCGGGTCATCGTTTGCACCGGCACCGATGCGGAATCGCGGGTAGTAGTAGCCGCTGATGTCGCCGCGAGCGACTTTCGCCGGTTGCTTGAGCGAGTGAATCTTGAGATTGCCCTTGGCACTTTGCCCCTCGCCGTCGAGCGTGGTTGTGCTGAGCGCGAAAGTGCTTTCCTTCTCGTTTGTCAGCCATTCATCGGCGGTGATCGTTGCGCGGAGTGCAACATAGCCGACGTTCACACTCTTCGTTCCGCTGCGTGTTTCGCCGGTGGTGTCGGTCACATCGGCGGTCACGGTGTAGCGGAATGAGGGTTCGTCCTTTTCCGGCACGGTCAGGTCCGGGAGGGCGACAAACGGAATCGTGAAGCTGCCGTCCGGCTCGGTCGTCACAATGCCGTGAGCGATTTCCTGCGCGGGCTTACTCGGTGCGGGACGCCACCAACAGTACGCAAAGAACCAGTCGGGGTAACGGACTTCACGCACAACGCGGAAATTCACTTTCGCCCCGCCAACCGGTACGCCGTTGTACTGGATGGCCTTGCCGGGCACTTTCACTTCGGAGTTGAGCTTCGCGGCTTCCTTCGGCGATTCCACTTCCACTTTGAACTTCGGCCGCTTGTACTCCTCCACCGTCACGGCCGCGTAACCGTTGTAATTTGGCGTGTGGATCGCCATGCGGCCCATGAGCCGGTCGCGTGGCGCGGTGAAACTGCCGGAGAAGGAGCCATAGTCGTTACTGCGCGTCTTCTGGCGAGCGATCTCCTTACCGTTGACGTCGGTAAAGATCACCTCTACATCGCGGTTGGGGACCGTTTCGTAGTTGTCCGTGCCCTGGTTGAACTTGATAGCAATGCCCTTGTAACTGATTGTCTGACCGGGACGGTACAGCGAACGATCCGTGAAGAACACCACCTGTTCGATGGTCGGATTCTGCCGGTTGGCCTGCCAGGTGTACCAATCATTCATGGTGGAAAGTTGCTGGTCGTTGTGCGTGACGATGACCAGGTGCGCCTGGTTGATACCGGCGGGAATGCGGTAGAGGCCGTTCTTGTCGGTGGTGCCGTTCGCACCCCTGGCCCAGCTACCGTTGAGGTTGTTGCGGCTCCAGAGTTCCACCTTTGCACCTTCGATTGGCTCGCCGGTGCGGTTATCGGCCACCATGCCGGCCATTTCAGTCGTGCCGTGGTCGTGGCGATCCACGATGGCCAGGTTCGACACCCAGAAGTCGGTGTAATTGACCACGTTGTTGGTTGCACCGAAGTCTTCGGCGTAACTGACGAGGAGGAAGTAGAAGCCCGGCTTGAGACCGGTGGGGGCGGGGATCGTTTCTGTCCGCTGCTTGTAGTCGGGTGTGGCCGGCAGATCGTGGCTGAATTCCAGTACCGGCTTCTTGTTCAGGATGTCCTTGGCTTCCTGCTGCGTGAGCAACTCCGGACGCCAGCGACCCACCACTGGCTGCATTCGCGCGACATAATCGGCAGACACGACGCGGAAATACGCCTTCGTGACGTTTTTGTAGCTGATCTTGATGGTGGGGAGCGGATCGGCCCACACGCGCTCGGTGGTGACGCTGGTGGACTTGCTTTCGATGTCCTGAATCAGGTTGTAGCAGAGCTTTCCGCCGGGGCTGTCCGGGAAAGCCTTCATGCCGGTCGTTGCAATCTCGCGTGCCTTGACGAGGTCGCCTTCCTCCTGCACCACGCCCGCCAGTTGGAAGCGGGCCATCGCGAAGAGTTCGTGCCCATCATTCGCTTTGGCAAACGCTTCCAGAGCGGCCTTGTAGTTTGCATCCCGCTTTTCGCCGATGGCTTTATTCCAGCCGAACCGCAGGCGGTGCAGATCGGTATCGAGCAGAGCCGACTTGTCCTTGTCGTCCTTGTGGAACGCGAGCAACTGCTGGTAGAGCTTGATCGCCTTGACGGTCTTGTTGTTCGCGTCGGTGGTCTTCGGCGTCCACTTCAGGAAGGCATCCACGCTGCCGAAAACAGGCGAATCGGCGGACAGTTCGAATGCGTCTTCCGGTTTGGCGCCGGCTTGTTCGGCAGAGGTGTAGAAACTGAGTGCATCGAACGCAAGGAAGTCGAACAGCGTCGGGCGGAACTTGTCTGGAATCGACCCCTTCTCCAGAAGAATGCCGTATTGCTCGATTGGCGTGGCCTTCAGTTCCTTTTCGTTGGCCAGGGCCTTGTCGAAGGTCTTATCGATCTCCGCGAAGATTCGTGGAAGATCCCATGTCTGAATGTCGTTGCCGGGCGACTGGCCAGTGGCGGTGCGCTGAACGAATCGCCAGCGGTTCTGTTGGAAGTAGTGCCAGTACCAATGGGCGAGGATCGCGTTCATGACCGGGTGCATCTCCACCGGCGCGGTGGCGATAGCGGCTTGCATGCGCGTGATCTTCTCTTCGGGCTTGTTCCCCTCGATATTCCCTTCCAGAGTGATCTTCTTGGCGATGGCCTTGATCGCTTCGGGATAGGCTTTGTCCTTGAGTGCCGATTCGATGATCGGGTTGAGGTTGTCGATGGCAGTCTTGGGTAAGCCCTTGTTCTGGGCCTCGACGACTTTCTTCCACTGCTCTTCCCGTGTTGGCTGCGCGGCGCTCGTGGAACTGAGAACCAGAGCAATACCCGCGACCACGAACGCAAGCGAGAGTCCAATTGCCGTTAATCGCTGGGACCGTTTCATTTTTGCGGAACCCCTCTCATCGTGCAGGGAAAGTCCGGGAGAGGCGCGAGAACGCCCGAATATGTTTTAGACGAGCGACCGAGCGTCGAGGATTGGGGACACGAAGCGACAAATTCGGCGTTCCGGTGACGCCATAGCAGGATTGGGCCGTCTCCAGGTGATTTTGGCTAAAAAAGGGTCATGGCTTTTCCTCTCGCTCATACGCCGCGTTCTCATGTACAGGGTCGAGTAAGAGCTCCTGGGTCGGGTGTCGTCCTGTAAGATTCGCAAGCCGATGACACAAATCGCCCGTGTTCCCAGCGTCGTTTGCTTTCTCGACGTATCTCGTCTGGCAGGCTCGGTGGCAGAATTTGTCTGCAAATTGTCAGGGTTGTCAGGGAGTAGGCTCACGGCCCTCGTCCCCTCAACCACCCAGCACATCTTCCCCTGGTTGCCCCTGGTTTCCGGTTTTCGAGCCTTTTTGTCCCCTGTTTTCCTCTGGTTTCCGGTTTTCGAGCCTTTTTCCTGTGTCGCCCGGTGCCATCTGGTGTCCGGTTTTCCTCTGTTTTCCTCTGGTTTCCGGTTTTCGAGCGTTTTCCCGTGGTCTGCGGGTCTGGGCCGACGCGGGCCGCTGAATTGTGGAACAGCATGGCGTTTACCCCATCGCGGCCGAGCTCGCTCGCTTCAATCGATAGTATACCAATGTTCCATGCAATTCTCCACGGCACTTTCTTCTCTGCCTTGACGTAAGACGTTTTTGTGTTGAAAATGCTGAGTGAGGCTTTTCGGTTCGAATTCCCCGCCCCAAAATCGGTTCCGCGCGGAGTTCCCGCGCACCGTCCTATCTTCGCAAGTGAGACCCCAATACATGATCTTCACACGCATGCGCGTTTCGCACATACTTCCCGTCGCGTTGGTTGTCGGCCTGGCGGTGCTCCTGGCCGGGTGCGGTCGTGAAGAAGGCGTGAAGGCGATCGACGTGCCGAAAACCACGGAGAGCGGCAAGAAAGCCGATGTGCCAGCGAAGGAATACCGCATGCTCGGCGCGATGTTCCCGGCCGATAATCCCGCGTGGTTTTTCAAATTCTCCGGTCCCAGCGACGAGATCGCCAAGTACGAGGGGGAGTTCGACGAACTCCTCAAGAGCGTGAAAGTCACAGGCGCCGATTCACTCGACTTCACCGCACCAAAGGGCTGGCAGAAGGGGCCAGGTCGCGAAGGTTTCGTCAAGGTCTACGCTACCGCGACTCCACCAGACGGCAAATATGAGTTGACGATCACGCAGTCCGGCGGTGGCGTGAAGGGCAATCTTGGGCGGTGGGTCGGCCAGATTGGGTTGAAGCCGGGAGATGACGATCTGGCGAAATACACGAAACCCATCGAGACAACCAGCGGTCTAAAGGGGCTCCGTGTCGATTTGACGGGGCCAACAAACCCTGCGACCAAACGCAACGGTCCAATGATGCCCGCCGGCCATCCGTAAGTTCCAAAACACGTATCTGTATCGCGCCTTTCCCTTGCGTCCGTGCGTCGTCTCCAAGCCGCGAACGCCTGCCATTTGAGGAATTGCAATGATCCCGCACACGACCGAACCTCACGCGCCTGGCGAGTTCGGCGAACCACCGGCCCGGCCTGCTGGTCCCGGCGTCTGGCATCATGTGCGCAAGGTGCTCAAACCCATTGCATCGTTGCGACTCACCGTTGTGCTGTTTCTGCTTGGGATACTGCTGATCTTCTTCGGCACTGTGGCGCAACTGGATAACGGTGTCTGGACTGTCGTTGCGAAATACTTCTGGTCGTGGGTCGTGGATGTGCCCTTCGACCTGTTCCGGAAGTTCCTGGCGGTGTTCTGGCAGGAGAAATTCCCCAGCGGCACAACATGGGAGGGAACGTTCCCGTTCCCCGGTGGGATTCTCCTCGGTTTGCTGATGGTCATCAACCTCCTGGCGGCGCACTTTATCCTTCTTGGCGACCTGGTCGCGACAACCATCCGGCAATCGTCTCGGGAAGGTGCATTCTCCCGGTTCGCGATGGCGTTAGTGAAGCGGTCGGGGATCTACCTGATCCACGGTGGGCTTTTGCTCCTGTTCGCGGGCGAATTCATCACTCGCGAGTACGCCATCGAGCAGCGGATGGTGATCGACGAGGGGAAATCCACCAACTTTGCCGACGACATACGGCATTACGAACTCGCAATCATCGATAAGTCTCCGGTTGATGTCGATCACGTCGTGACTATCCCGGAGAAGATGCTCAAGCGGAAGGATCGCATTACGCACTCGGAGTTGCCGTTCGACGTGGAAGTCACCGACTTCATGGTGAACTCGTTGCTTGTGCAAGTCAGGCCAGGCGAGTCGAACCCCGCCGACAGCGGCTCCGGGCTGACGTTGAAAGCCATCCCGAAGCCCGAGATCTCCGGGGTTGATCCGAACCAGAAGGTGGACTTCCCCTCCGCCTACGTGAAGCTTTACAAGAAGGGGACCGACGAACGAATTGGTACCTACCTCGCGTCGATGCACCTATCGGGTGAAGACGTCAAAGTCGGCGACAAGACCTACGAAATTTCGCTGCGATTCAAAAGATATTACAAGCCCTACCGCGTCTACCTCGACAAGTTCAGCTTCGATCGTTACACCGGCACGCAGAAGGCCAAGAACTATTCGAGCGACGTGCGAGTCTACGACGATCTTGGCAACCTCGTCATTCCTCACCAACACATCGCGATGAACGAGCCGTTACGCTACAACGGCGAGACGTTTTATCAGAGCAGTTTCGACGAGCGCACCGAGAAGACTACCATCCTTCAGGTGGTGGAGAACCCCGGCTGGCAGTTGCCGTACATCGCGTGCGTCGTCGTTGGTTTGGGACTGATCATTCACTTCCTGATCCACCTGGTTCGATTTCTCTTGCGCAGCGCACCTGCGAGTACAACCGCGACGGTGACGCCCACCGATGCGCCAGCCGGGGTTACGAGTTCCCGTGGGGCGAAAATCCTGCCGTGGATCATGGTGGGCATGGCTGTCCTCTATCTCCTCTCCGTCGGGATGCGAATGACGCCCAAGAAGCAGCCCTTCGATTACGACGCGGCCGCTCGCATGCGGGTGATGGAAGGGGCGCGGATCAAGCCGCTGGACACGGTGGCACGCGTCAACCTGCGCATCATCAGCGGTCGTGAGGAGTTCGAGGACGAGAGCGGCAAGAAGCAGCCCGCGATCCGCTGGTACTTCGACACAATCGCCACTGGCAGCCCCGAGCAGCGAGGCAAGGCCTGGAAGCACAAAGTTATCCGCATCGACAACGAGCAGGTACTCAACGAACTCAAGCTCGAGAAGCGCGAAGGCTTCCGGTACTCGATGGCGGAACTTGAGCCAAAGATGGATGTCATCATGGACCGCATGGCCGAGTTGCAAAAGAAGGTGGACGCGGGAAAGAAACTCGACCGGGACGAGACGAAGTTCAAGGAACTGGCAGACCGGATGCAGGTGTATTTGGATGTGGCGGCGATGGGTGGTCCATCGCATCGCCATTATGACGGGGTGTTGCTCATCCCGCCGATGGGCAAGGATGACTGGAAGTCGCTTCGGAAGTTCCGCGAAGACGCACAGAAAGCAAGCGAGGAAGAAGGGCTGATTCTGACGCGGCAGAAGGTGTTGCCCAAACTGGCGAACTTCACGAACGAGGATGAGGAACGTGTGCTCCGTTCGCTCGGTATGGACCCAGAGAAGCTCACCCCGCAACAGCGAGACAACTCGCGAAAGCGGCTGCTCGAACTGTTGAACGTCGATCCGCTGCAACTCAATCCGCAGATGCGCCGGGCCTGGATTGGAACCGCACTGGCGATCCTGCCTGAGACCGAGGAAAAAAAGATCCACGCTGTGATGCGCGAAAGCCTCCAGAAACGGCTGGCGGCCAACCCCGCCGCCGAAATCTGGGAAAAGATGCTTGCCGCTTATCGCGAGGATCGCCCGGCAAACTTCTCGGAGCAGGTGGCGGAGTATGATGCGCTCGTGGCCGCCGGCGGCGTGCGCGATGTGAACAACGGGAAGAATCTTTTCGAGAAGGTTTTGTATGCCCCATTCAATGCGCTGGGGCACAACAAGACCGAGATCACCTTCAATCGTTTCGCTCCCTTCTATCAGTGTGCGGGCTTGTATGTGTGGGCGATGGTGCTTGCGCTGGCGGGCTTCACGCAAATTGCGGCGGGTCGGCCGCAGTGGGCGCTGGCCTTTCGACGTTCGGCGTTCTACCTCCTTGTGCTTACCTTCCTGGTCCACTCCGTTGCGCTTTTCGCCCGCATGTATCTGATGGAACGGCCGATGGTCTTCGTCACCAATCTTTACTCCTCAGCCATTTTCATTGGCTTGGGATGTGTGGGGTTGTGCCTCATCATCGAACGGATCTTCCCGATGGGGGTGGGTAATGTGCTGGCAGCGATGCTCGGCCTGGTGACAACGATCGTGGCTCACAACATTGCCTCCGAAGATACGTTGGAGATGATGCAGGCGGTGCTGGATACGAACTTCTGGCTCGCCACGCACGTGACCACCGTGACACTCGGTTACACCGCCACATTCGTTGCGGGGTTCCTGGGCGCTCTCTACGTCTTCCAGATGCTTGGTGCCGTGATTCGCGATTCCTACCAGAGTTCGGGCGAGCCGACAGTTGGCGATCTCCTGGCTTTCAGCGTGGCCGCGATTGGTGTCGTCGGCATTCCGCTGTGCTTCCTCTGGTTCATGACCTCGGCTCTCGCCAAGTTCGAAATACTCCCGGCAATGCTCCTGGAGGTGATCTCCTGGGTTGTCACGGTGTTGGGAGTGATTTACGCGATGGGACTGATGCTCTTGCGGGTCGGTTCACCAGGCGTGGACGCACACGGCAAACCACTCAAAGGCAATGTGCCGGGTCTCGCACAACCGCTTGCCGCTCTGGCACTCACCCCAGAACGTGGGAAAATCTTCGGTCAGATGGTTTACGGCGTCGTCTGCTTCGCAACGCTTCTGAGTTTCATCGGTACGGTGCTGGGCGGCATCTGGGCCGATCAATCGTGGGGACGATTCTGGGGCTGGGATCCGAAGGAAAACGGTGCCGTTCTCATCGTGCTCTGGAACTCGTTGATTCTGCATGCCCGCTGGGCGGGGTTGGTGAAGGACCGCGGCGTCGCGGTGCTGGCGATCTTCGGCAACGTAATTACGGCGTGGAGTTGGTTCGGCACAAATCAATTGCAGGTCGGTTTGCACGCTTACGGATTCGATTCGCGGCTGGCCGATGGCTGTTTCAATTTCTGGCTGAGCCAGCTCTTTATTCTGGTGCTGGGGCTCATCCCGCAGCGGTTCTGGGCCAGCGTCGCTCGTCGGGTGGTTCCCGCCTCTCCGGCCGTGGCCGCTCCGACACCACCCGCCCAGCAGATCAACCAGAATGCGACTCCCAATGCAAACGCGAATCCATCACCCAACGGATCGCCGAATGCACCGCACCCGAACGGCCAGCCCAATGGTCACCCGAACGGCCAGCCCAACGGTCACCCGCACCGCGACAAGAAGAAACGATCCGACAAGCGGAAGTGACGGGTGAGTTGTTTGGACGGTGGTTGATCCTGCCCGAAGTTCGCGCAAAACAAGAGCCGATCCAAAAGGATCGGCTCTTTTACTCTCATCCATCCAGAACGACCGTTACGGTTTGCCGGAATTATCCAGAATCTCGCGGAGCCGGCCAGAGAACTGCCGCGCTCCGGAACCGCCCGCCTCACCAGCCTGATTAATGCCCACTCGCTTTGTCCGCTCAAGCACCTCGGCGAGTTCGTCCTTGTCCCGCTGCGGAATCGCATCAACGATCTCCGCGGTCGTCCGCATGCAGGTTCCTCCCCAACGTGAACCGGCGGTGAGGTTGTGCGCCCACCCCCACGGCGACATTTCCAGCCCCAATAAAGCCGCACCGATCACCAGGTACACGACCAACCCCGCGACCGCTGCACCGAGACCTGCATCCACCCAGCGCAGGCCCGCCAGAGGCACTCGCACCCATGCCGGAAGTATCGCCGCAAACACACGCCGAACGAGGGCCACCGCAATGACCAGGCCGACGAGTATCGCCAGAAAAGTCACGGCAACAGCCACAATGAGAGGCACATCCGCGCCCACCAGCTCCGTGAGGCGTGTGCGAGTGAATCCGTGGTATTCAGCGGCTCCATAGACAGCAGCAGCGAAGATCCCCAGCCGCATAAGTTGCCGCACGAGCCCGCCCAGTGCTCCCAAGAGCACACCCAGCCCAACGCCGACGAACAGCACGGCATCGACCCAGTGAATGTCAGTCGAAGACACGGTTGTTCTCCTGCATCGGTGGCGGTTATTCGCCCCATCCACTTTATGGAGATTGTCAACTGTAGCTCAACTCGGTCACGAATTCCGCTCTTTTGGTTGAGAAAGCCAGATAACCCCACCGACACCGCGTTGCATCTTCCGTACCGCGTTGCCTCAGTGTCCCGCGGGGGCCTGACCCGGCTTCGTTTTCTGAAGCAGAAACACCAGCGGCAGCATGAGTACTGCCATCCAGGCCAGAATGTGAAAGATGTCGATGTAAGCGATGATTGCGGCTTGCTGCTGGAGTTCCTGATAGATCGCTGCATATGCTTGCCGGGTGGCCACGGGATTTGTCGTTGTGTTCAGAATGCCGGGCAAGCTCTGGAGTGCACGCTGAAACGGCTCATCGTATGGGGTCAGGTGTTCGACCAATCGGCTTTGATGGAACTGGCTCCGGCGAGCCAGGAGGGTCGTGACCATCGAGATGCCGACGCTTCCGCCCAGGTTCCGCATCAGGTTGATGAGAGCCGATGATTCCGCGCTCTTGCCCGGCGGAAGACCGACATACGCCACGTTGGTCGTCGGGACAAACAGGAACGGAATCCCAACTGCCTGAAGCACACGCGCCCACGCCAGGTGCGCATACGACGCCTCAAGCGACAGGCCGGTCAGGTGATAGGCCGCGATCGCTTCAATCACAAGCCCCACCGCCACAAGTGTCCGCGCCTGCATTTTGCCAAGCAGGAACCCCACGCAGGGCATCACGAACAACACCGCGACTCCACCGGGCGTGAGAATGAGCCCGGCGGTTGTCGAGTCGTATCCCATGAGGGATTGCACCAACTGCGGCAGCAGTTGTGTTGTGCTGAACAGAATAAGACCCATTGCAAACATGACCGCGCAGGCCGACGCGAACCCGCGATTGCCCAGGAGCCGGAGGTCCACGATGGGCTCCTTCCGGGTGAGTTCCCATGGAATCAGAATGAAAAATGCCAACACCGACAGGATTGTAAAGAGCACGATGAAATTCGAGCCGAACCAGTCCTCTCGTTCTCCCTTATCGAGCACGACCTGAAGACAGCCCAAACCGATCGCCACCAACCCGAACCCGACATAATCCACTTTCACCCCTCGCTTCCAGAGCTCTGCCCGCCGGGCGGTTTCCGCGGGGGGTTCCGTCAGAATGAAGTTCGTGAGTGTCAGCGAGAGGATGCCAACTGGGACATTGATGAGAAAAAGCCAGTGCCACGAATAGTTATCGGTGATCCAGCCGCCGACGGTCGGTCCAACGGCCGGAGCCACAACCACTGCCACGCCATACATCGCAAATGCCATTCCTCGTTGTTCCGGCCGGAAGGTGTCGGCCAACATCGATTGCTCGCTCGGCGCCAGTCCGCCGCCGCCAATCCCCTGGAGCACGCGGAAGACAATCAGCCAGCCCAGTGTGGGTGCCATCGCGCACAGGAGCGAACTGACGGTGAACAGTGCCACGCAGCCCATGTAGAATCGCTTCCGCCCAATCACGGTTGCCAGCCAGCCGCTGATTGGCAAGACAACCGCGTTGGAGACGAGATAGCTGGTGAGTACCCACGTACTCTCGTCTGGCCCGGCAGCAAGACTGCCTGCAATGTGCAGCAACGCCACGTTGGCGATGGAGGTATCGAGCACTTCCATGAACGTGGCGATGGAAACCACACCGGCAATGAGCCACGGGTTGTGATTACCCGCCAGCGACAGTGAGACGCCCTGAGGGGGGTTGCTCTTACTCATCGCACCCTCGTATCGGGGACGACGGACATGCCCGGCCCCAGGATCAGGTCGTCGGGTAGAGGGTCGTTGAACACGATCTTCACCGGGATGCGTTGCACCACCTTCACGTAGTTGCCGGTGGCATTCTCGGCCGGCAGCAGGCTGAAGCGGGCGCCGGACCCACGCTGAAAGCTGTCGATATGCGCTGCGAGCCTCCGGCCGGGATACGCATCCACTTCCACCGTCACGGGCTGCCCCACCTGCATGTGGGTGAGTTGCGTCTCCTTGTAGTTGGCCGTGACCCACAGATTCGGCTCGACGAGGGCAAACAGTGCCTGCCCCGGCTGGAGGTAGTTACCACGTTCCACCGTTCGCCGCGTCACGCGGCCAGTAATCGGAGCGGTGAGAGTGGTATAGCCGAGGTTCAATTCGGCCTGGCGGAGTTGAGCGGCGGCCTGAGCCGCCGCGGCCGTGGATTCGTTCAACTTAAACTGAGCCGCGATCAAGTTCCCCTCCGCGGCCTTGGTTGCGTCCACCGCGCTCTTCGCGTTGTAGACCGCGGTGTCGTAATCCTGCTTGCCAAGCACACCCTTTTGGAACTGCTCTTTGGCACGCTCGAGGTTGGCAGTCTGAACTTTTGCGTTCGCCTGGGCCGATTCAAGGTTCGCCTGGTTGGTTTTCACCGCCGCTTTCGCTTCCATGACCTGATTCTGAGCGGCATCCACCGCGGCCTTGGCCTGATCGCGCGCGGCGATGTAATCGCGTTGATCGATAATGAGCAACACATCGCCTTGATGGACCAGTTGGTTGTCGGTCACGCGCAGATCGACCACATAGCCAGACACCTTCGGGCTCATCTGCACGACGTGGCCATCGATGAAGGCGTCGTCAGTCGATTCGTAGTGATAGGCGTGGATGAGATATCGGACGCCGAAGAACCCGCCGACGAGAATCACGATCACTCCAGCAACGATCACCCACGGCCGCTTGTAGAACGGTTTGGTGGGTGGGGTCGAATCGCCTTTCTCTTGATCTTCTTGATGCTGCTCGTCTGGCTTGGGCTGGTCATCGTAATGGGTGGCATTGGGCGCGCCGTTCCGGTCTGGTTTCGGAGGCGCATTTGCATCTCCGGCCCGAGTGTTGGGTTCCTCTGCCATCGACATTCACCTGTCTGCGGTCGGCAGCGGTTTCCGTCCGCGGCGAACGATGGCATGAGGGCTGCAACTCGCGCGCCCAGACAGGATCATGCTGAAAGATGAGAGTGACCCTGCTCGCGAAGTGAGCGGTTTTCAGAGAGCCATCACGCTTCGCGTGATGGCTCCTCTCAACCTCAACCCGCAACGAAGTCCCAACCCTTGCGGTATTCGGTACTGACGAGTTTTGTTGCCGCCGGGGAGTTCGTGAACTTCAGGTGGGCGGAATCCCACTCTAACTTGGTGCCCGCGAACCGAACCGCGATGTTGCCCAGGAGCATTGTTTCGGTGAGCCGTGCGGCGAAATCGAAATTCGAAAACGCCATTGACGGCTTGCCCGCCTTGATCGCTTCGGCCCACTCGACCTTCATGTACGCATCCTCACCGCCATCGACGCCACGCGCGATCTTCTCTGGCTTGGTCGTCTGGATACCTTCGAAGTCCTTTTCCGGCGTGAGGCGGAACTGCGCCCCATAATCATTGGGGCTGAACAAGATGCCCTTTTCGCCGACGAGAATCGATCCGCTATCGGCGAGCTTCTCGTCCTTCTTCAGTAACTTCGCGAGCAGTTCCTCGGGTGGTAGGACTTTCTTCCCGTCTCGTTTCCCCTCGTACCAGTGCAGGGTGCAGGCTGGCGAATCGCCGTTGGCCGCGAAGATGTACTGAATGTGGGCCCAGGCCGGATACGTTTCGGGGTTGATCTCGCCAGTTTCGGCGAGGACAGCCGCGGGTGCGTCGAGTTTCATCGCCCGGAACGCCATGTTCGCGGTGTGGCAGGCCATGTCTCCCAGCGCGCCGGTGCCGAAGTCCCAGTAGCCGCGCCAGTCGTGCGGGTGGTAGGCCGGTCGGGGTGGAAACGCCACGGCGTACGGCCGCATGGGCGCTGTGCCGATCCACTCTTCCCAGTGAACGTATTTGGGCAGCGGCGCCTCCTTGGGTCGTGCCGTGATATCGGGAGATTGCTTCCAGTAGTGCGCGGGGCGGTTTGTCCAGACGTGTGCTTCGCGGATCTTCCCGAGCGTGCCCGCCTGAATCAGTTCCACTGCCCGGCGCAGGCCGTTGTGCGCGGAGCCTTGGTTGCCCATCTGCGTGCAGACTTTGTGTTTGGCCGCGACCTCACGCATCAGCCGCGCTTCGAAGACCGTGTGCGTGAGCGGTTTCTGGCAATACACGTGCTTGCCGAGACGCATGGCGCGGACCGAAGCCGGTGCGTGTGTGTGGTCAGGAGTGGAGACCGTGACGGCGTCGAACTCCTTGGCCATTTCGTCGAACATCTTGCGGTAGTCGAAGTATTTCTTCGCCGTGGGCCAGGTTTTGGCGCGGTCATTCAGTCGGTTTTCGTCGATATCGCAGAGCGCGACCACTTCCATGACCTGAGCGGCCTGTTCGATGTCGCTCGAACCCTTACCGCCGATGCCGATCCCGGCGACGCGAAGTTTCTCGTTCGCGCCATACACGCGCTGAACCGAAAGGTTGGAACCAGTGAAGAGATAACCAAGAGCGCCGACTGAGCCCATTTTGAGCGCGCTGCGGCGGGTAATCCGACGGGTCATGAAAGGAACTCCTGTAACAAATGAGAACACGCCCTGGCGGGTGCTCATTTCTTCCAGCGGGAAAGGACAGCGCACTGAGCCTATCCGCTGTCAGCGTTACTGTCTACAGGCCGGTAGTGTTCGTCGATGTGGTCGTACCCGACAACCAGAACATTACCGCTTCACCTCGCGTGGGGGTGGGGCAACGGGGATCGGCGGCAGTTGCGTCAGCAACGATGCAAACCGCTTGTCGAGTTTCGCTGCTTCAGTGAGCGATGCGCGAGCGTTGGGAATGTCGCCAGCCAGTTGAAAGGCCAGTCCAAGAATCACATGAGCCTTGGCAGACTTGGAATCGATCTTGATCGCCTCGCGCGCGTAGGCGATGGCCTCCGCGTGCTTCTTCTGCTGGGCGTAATTTGCAGCAAGATTGATGCGTGGTCTCGCATCCTGGGAGTCCAGTTTGGCCGCCTCCTTCCATGCCGCGATAGCAGCCTCCACATTCCCCTTGTCACTGAACGCAACGCCGAGATCGTAGTAGGCGCGGGCGGACTTGGGATCGAGGCGGATGGCTTCCTCCCACGACGTGATCGCGCCTTCCACATCCCTTCTGGCATACAATCCCCAACCCAGGTTGTAGTGTGCGAGCGCATCCTTGGGATCGAGTTTGACGGCCTCCTTCCATGCCGCAACCGCCCCCGCGGCATCACCATTGCCCGACAGCACGACGCCCAGGTTGATCCAGACGGTCACGTTCTCCGGCCGAAGGGCGCGAGCTGCCTCGTAGGGACCGGTCTGTCCGAATTGACCGTTGAGGCTGTACCACCGCCCCAGGACAAAGGCGAGTTCGAAATCGGTGGGGTGTTTCGCACGCGCGACTGACAATAACGGAGAAGGATCCAATCCGTTGCGCATCATCAAAATGGCAAGCACACTCAGGGTAACGGGCGACGCGGTAGCAAGGTCGGCCTCTGCAGCCAGTTGTGCGACAATCGTCTTGTTTTTCCACATGGTTGGGTCGCGGAGGCGGTCCACCCACGTGCCCGGGTCTACCTTGCGAGCCAGCATCAGCAACCGATCCCGCACGGCGTCGTTCGTTTCGTAGAGTGCCCAATCGTCCACGGCCGCAACGAGTTCTGCCTTCACCGCGGACGTTCCAATCTGCTTCGCCGCCTCCGCCAGATCCAGGCTCGTCAGATCCAACCCGCGCTCCGCGAATGCCTTGCGGTACTCTGGCGGAGCGTTCTGTTCGTTGAAGCGGCCCTTACCTTCGCCACCGGCGACCCACACCCACTTGCGGAAGCGAATGTCATCGAGTTTCGCCACAAACGCCAAATCAGCACGCGCCTGTTCCACTTCCGGGAGCAGTTCCACCGCACCGCTGTTGGCCAGTTCCGCCGCTTGCACCAGCGCTGCATCCGCGTCCTTGAATTTGTACTGTTTGCGCAGGCCAACCGCGAGTTTCATGTTGCCCGCCACACCCTGACGTGCTTGCTGGGCCTTGAGCCGGTGTTCCGCATCAGTCTCACCCCTCAACTTCGCTTCCAACTCTCGGCGCTCGGACTCTATCCGCTCCTCGTTCAGTTTCCGCTCGCTGGCCTGGCGATCCAAATACCAGGCCAGCCCGCCGCCAATTGCGAGAGAAATCCCCACCACCGCCGCCAATGCCAACTGCACGTGCCGCCGTTTACGTTGTTCACGTGCCTCGGCCGCGTTGACTGCACGGTCACGCTCGGCCTGCCGCAATCGTTCCTCAACACCGACCCGGTACGCCGACACCGCTCTCGCTACATCTTCACCGCTTGCGAACCGCTCCTTCGGTTTCCCCGCCAGGCACGTCTTCACGATCGCAACGAGCTCCACATCAGCTCCACACGCGGCCAATTGAGCAAAGCACTCCGCCACCTCCGCGGAAGCTGCCTTCTTCACAGTGTCGAACACGGTGTGCCCCTGGAACGGAGGTTTACCCGTAAGCATCACTGCGAGTATTCCGCCCAGCGCAAACACATCTGCCCGCACGTCCACCCTTTCCCCTCGCGCTTGTTCGGGAGCCATATACGCCGGCGTACCTTTGACCTGGCCCCCGACAGTTTCGCACTCTTCGGTGTGCGTCACAGTCACGATCCCGGTGCATTGACCGACCCCGGATTCCTGATCCCCGACCACGGACTTCGCGAGCCCCCAATCCATCACCAGCACTTCGCCAAAGTTGCCAACCATCACGTTCGTGGGCTTCAGGTCGCGGTGAACGATGCCATGCGAATGCACAAAACCGACCGTCTGACAAATCTGCTCGAAAACCCCCAACAACCGCGGCAGGTCGGCGGCACGGTTTGCCGACCGTAATTCGTCCGCAAGAGTGCGACCTCCGATCAACTTCATGGCCAGGAAGGGCCGACCATCCGGCAGTGTGCCGAGGGCATAGACCGGAGGAATGCCGGGGTGCGGCAGTTGTGCTGTCACTTTGGATTCGATCACAAAGCGATTGGCATCCTGTCCGGAGTGCATCACTTTCACTGCAACTTCGCGGTCAAATATCGGATCGTGTGCTGCGTACACGACACCCATCCCACCGCGAGCGATCTCGCGGGTCACGATAAAGCCCGGCACCTGCGGCAAGTTCGACGATTGAAACACGCGTAGCGGAGGTTCTCTTTGGACTTGCGTGCTCTCACTCCCGCCCTCGGTTCCTCGCGGAGATGTCACCGTGGCTGGAATCGAATTTGGTGAAGAAGTGAACTCAGCGTCCGACATTGGGCGCTCCGAAGGAGGACGTCGTCAATAGAAACTCGCGAGCCGCCGGACTGTCGGGCCAGCGGAATGCCGACAGGCGTGCAAAGCCGTGCTGCACGGCCTCTCCATGTGAGAAAGGACAGCGAAGTGAGGGTATCCACTGTGGACATGCGTGTCTACAGGGAGAATATGTATCATTCTGGTATCCTGACATATTTTCCATCGCGGCACGCTACCGCTTCACCTCGTGAGGGGGTGGGGCAACGGGGATCGGGGGGAGTTGTGCGAGCAGTCCCGCGAACCGCCTGTCGAGCCGCGCGGCCGTGGTGAGAGCGGCGCGGGCGCCGGCGAGATCGCCTGTTTGTTGCAAGGCAAGTCCCAGCAGGGCGTGGGCATTCGGGTAGTTCGGATCGGCCTTGATGGCGGCGCGAGCGTGGGAGATCGCTTCGTCGTATTTCTTCAGTTGAAGAGCGATCGCGCCCAGGTTGGTGTGTGGTTGAGGAAACTTGGGATCAAGTTTGATCGCTTGCTTGTACTCCACAATGGCCGCGTCGACTTTTCCCTGGGAAAGGAACACGTTCCCCAGGTTGATGTGAGGTTGGGCGTATTTGGGGTCGAGTTTAATGGCTTGCTTGTATTCCGCAATGGCACCATCCTGATCACCTTTGGCCTCCAGCGCCATGGCCAGGTTATAGTGAACGGGGGCGAGTTTGGAGTCGAGCTTGATCGCTTCCTTGTACGCCGCGATGGCACCCGCCACATCGCCTTTCTCAAAGAGGACGCTACCCAGGTTGAGGTGAGCCTTGGTGTGTTTGGGGTTGAGTCGGATGGTCTCCTTGAACGCCGCGATAGCGCCATCTCGATCGCCTAAATCGGCGAGTGCATTCCCCAGGTTATTGAACGCCTGGACGTATTGGCGATCGAGTTTGATGGCTGTCTGGTACGCCGACACGGCACTTCTCAAGTCGCCTTTGGCGGCCAGCGCCACACCCAGGTTGTAGTGAGCCTGGGCATACTTCTGGTCGAGCCTGATTGCTTCCTTATACGCGGCGATGGCGCTCTCCAGTTTGCCCTGATCGGCCAGTGCAATTCCCAGGTTGTTGTGAGCGAGAGCGAGTTGGGGGTCGAGTTTAATCGCTTCCTTGCACGCGGCAATAGAACCGGGCAAGTCGCCTCTCATCCGCAATCCCACTCCCAGGCCATTAAAAGCCGCGGCGTCCTTTGGGTCGAGTCTGATCGCCTCCCAGTACGCTGCGATGGCGCCATCAATGTCGCCGCTAGTGAACAGTGTTTCACCCAGATTGTAATGAGCGATCGCAAATGTGGGATCCCGTTGAATGGCCTCTCGATACGCCGCGATAGCAACCGCAAGCTCCCCCTTGCGGCGGAACGTGGTCACCAGGTTGCTGCCATCGCCAATGTCGGCCTTGCGGCGGAACGCGGTTCCCCGATTGACGTGGGCCTGGACATAGTTGGGGTCAAGTCGCAGCGCTTCGGTGTACTTTGCGATGGCACCACTCAGATCCCCCTGGCCAAGTAGCACGTTCCCCAGGTTGGTGTGTGGTTCGGCGTCCAGAGGATCAAGTTCGATGGCTTTCTTGTAACCTGCAATGGCAGCGGCCAACTCACCTCTTGCGAGCAAGGTCACGCCCAGGTTGCGGTGGGCTGTCGCCCACTTGGCATCGCGTTCGCCCTTCAGTTGCAACGACGCCGCCAGATTGTTGTGGGCGATCGCGAAGCTGGGATCGAGTTTTACGGCCTCACGGCACTCCGCGATGGCCTCCGCCAAATCGCCCGCGTTTGTCAGCACTACTCCCAAATTACTGTGGTACTGAGCAAAGTTGGGGTTGAGTCGGATGGCCTCCCTGCACGCGATGACGGCCAGGTCATATTCGCGCCGGGAATCCAGCGCGAGGCCCAGGTTGTTCCAGATAGTGCTATTGTCCGGCCGGAGGGCGCGTGCTGCCTCCAGTGGCCCAATCTGCCGACCGTCCTTGATATGGAGGATGTACCACCGGCCAAGAGCGAACGCGAGTTCGAAGTCGTTGGGGTGTTTCGCGCGGGCGACAGACAGGAGTAAAGACGGATTCAGGTCGTTTTGCCGCATCAATTCGGCAAGGACGCTAATATCGGCGGGCGAGGTGGTGGCGGGGTCAGCATCCACCGCCAGTTGCCTCAGTGCGGTCTTGTTCTTCCACGCCGTGGGGTCGCGGAGCCGATTCGTCCACGCGCCCGGGTCGATCTTTTTCGCGATCTCCAGCAGTCTGTTCCGCAATGACTCATCTGGTTCGTAGAGCGCCCAGTCGTCCAGCGCCGCCACCAGTTCGGCTTTAATGGCGGACGTAGCGAGTTGCTTCGCAATCTCCTCCGGGTCAAGCGACAACACATTATAGCCTCGCGCCGCGAACGCCTTGCGATACTCCGGCGAAGCAATTTCGGTGTTGAAGTGACCATTCCGGCCCTTCAGCGAGATCCAAACCCATTTGCGGAACCGGATATCGTCGAGCTGCACAACGAACGCAAGATTGTCGCGTGCCTGCTGGACCGCGTCGCGCAATTCCGGTGCACTCTGCGTCAAGTCCGACACCTGCTGGAGCGCCGCCGCCGCTTCCGCGAACTTGTATTGCTTGCGGAGCGCGGGTTCGATCTTCAGACCGGCTGCGATGCCCGCCCGGGCCTGCTTTACTTTCCGATCCCGATCGCGCTCGAGCTCCTTCCGGGCATTCTCATCGCGCTCGTGTTGAAACTTGCGATCGGCTTCGTCCAGTTGTTCTTTCTGTTTCCGAGCCGACTCCTGGCGATCCGAATACCACGCCAACCCACCACCCGTCGCCAGAGCCAGCCCGATCACGGCGGCGAGCGCCAATTGCACTCGCCGCCGCTTCCGCTGTTCGCGAACTTCCGCCTCGCTCACGGCTCGATCGCGTTCGGCCTGGCGGAGCCGTTGCTCCACACTTCCACGGTGTGCCGATACTGCGACGGCGACTTCCTCCCCATTGGCATACCGATCTGCCGAGTTCGCCGCGAGGCATTTCTTCGCAATCGCGATCAATTCTCCATCTGCTCCGCTCGCATCGAGCGTGGCGAAACACTCGGCCATATCGGCCAGAGCGGCCTTGACCACGGTGTTCAGGGCCGTGTCGCCCTGGAACGGCGGTCGTCCCGTGAGCATGACCGACAGGATACCGCCCAGCGCGAACACATCCGCTCGAGCATCGACTTGTTCACCCCGCGCCTGCTCCGGTGCCATGTACGCCGGAGTACCCTTCACCTGCCCGGAGACGGTTTCCGCGATGCGCCGAACCGCCGAACTGTTGGAGTGTGGAACCGAAGGCGGCTCATCCACCGGTGTACTCTCATCGTTGGCAGCTCGCCGGTCTGTGAAGATAGCATCCAGCGTCGGCGGTTCCGAGCGGCCTTCAGTAGACGCCCCTTGTTCGCCGTTACGCACCTCCCGAGCCAGTCCCCAGTCCATGACCAGCACCTCACCGAATGCCCCAACCATGATGTTGGCGGGCTTGAGGTCGCGGTGCATGATCCCTCTGTTGTGCGCAAAGCCAACCGTCTGACAGATCTGCTCAAAGATACTGAGCAGCCGCGGTAAGTCCGTTCGTTTCGCCGACCGCAATTCCTCGCCAAGTGTGCGCCCGGCAATTAATTTCATCGCCAGGAAGGGCCGGCCGTCGGGGAGAGTGCCCAGAATATAGACCGGAGGAATACCGGGGTGTGGGAGCTGAGCCGTGATCTTCGATTCGACGATAAACCGGTCGCCGTCCTGCCCGGAGTGCATGATCTTCACCGCGACTTCCCGATCAAAAGCCGGGTCGTGTGCGGCGAACACCGTGCCCATGCCGCCGCGGGCGATCTCCCGCATCACCACAAAGCCCGGCACTACCGGCATTCCGGGCGGTTGGAAGAGTTGCCGAGGGGGCTCGGTCTGAGCTTGCGTGCCCTCGCTGCCGCTATCGCTTGAACGCGGCGAGACCACGGTGGCTGAGGGAGCCGACGAAAGAGCCGACGGAGAGGTTACGCGAGTGGTGTTGGGATCCGACATCAGGCGCGCTCTGTGAGGATGTTTGTTTGATGATATCCGACTGGATCAGTAGCAACGCGCGAAAACTGACCGGCGCGGACCACCTCGCGCCGGTTTCCTCACGCCTCCTCATACCGGCAAAGCCGAGCCGAAGAACCGCAGCCAGTTACCGAAGAAAATGCCGTCGATGTCGGCGGAACTGTAACCACGCCGGGAGAGGATGTCTTCCAGTTTGTGGACGTCGGTGATCGTGTCGAGATCGCGCGGAGTCTGTTCGGTGCCGTAACCGCCGTCGAGGTCAGTCCCGAAGGCGATGTGGCGCGTGTTCCCCGCAAACTGACAAATGCGGTCCATGTGATCGACGATCGCTTCCAGTCCCACCACTTCCGGCTGCGTCTTTCCACGAATCCAGCCGGGATACATCATCCACGCATCGAACGCCGAACCAATCACGGCGTTCCGCTTGATCAATTCTTTCACTTGCTCATCCGTGAGTTGTCGGTCGCCGGGAACGAGGCTCCTCAGGTTGTGGTGGCTCGCCAGCATCGGGCCGTCGTACACGTCCATGGCCTGCCAGAATGATTGATCCGAGAGGTGCGTGACGTCGAGGATCATACCGACCTTCATGAACTCCTTGAGGAGTTGCACACCAGCGGGAGTAAGAGGACCATCGGTAGCTGTGCCGTAGGCGTAGTGACTGCGGCCATAATGCGCGGGGCCAACAGCCCGGAGACCCAGCCCGAACCAGTGCGCCACTTGCTCGGGATTCACGATTGGGTCCGCTCCCTCCATACTCAGAATGATGCCGAGCGGAGTGGTATCGGGGTTCTCCATCCACGTTTTCCAGTGCTCCGCGAGTTGGCTGCGCGTATAGATGAATTTCAAGTGACCTTGTGACTCCAAAAGCCGGTAGTAGCCGAGTGAGCCGTAGCAGTGGGCATAGGCAATATGCTGGCTGGCGTAGTCGATGTCGCCGCGGCCGAAGCCCCAGCGCTGCGCGGCATCCGGCCCGCTGCGAGCCAGTAACGTGGCGACACACACTGGCACCCGGCAGCGTTTAAGTTCGGGGAACGTCAGCGTACAGCGCGAACGGCACTTGATGTCGGTGAATTCCTTCTCCACCGCACGCAGTTCCGCGACCGTCAGGAAGAGATCGCGGTTGTAGTTAAGCGCATTGAGGGCCAAGTCGAGGTGAGCGTCAATCATGGGGCGCATGGAGGCACGCTGGGTAGGAGTGATCGAGAGGATAGAAGGCGGTGTTATTGGTATAGCGATCGCATGCCGAGCTTCACAGACATCATGTCCCGACCCGAGACCCGGCCAGGCAGGCGCTTGACATCGACCCGACGAGTTGCGACAGTCAGCCTGCCGATTGTTCCCCCAGCTCCATTGACCGCGAAAATCCGTGAGCTTCCCATTCCCGAGGACTTCGCCATGTCACGCGCCGGTCGCGGATTCACGCTGGTCGTGCTGATTCTCCTCGCCCTGGCGGTCTGCACGCCAGCACGGCCGGCTGAACTCCCAGCAGGGCTATCGGCAGACGAAGCGAAGCAGATCGAACGCGACCTGGCAGAACTGAGCAAGCGTCTGAGCAGACTTCGCGGCGAAAAGCCGCTTCCGCCCGAGCGTGCTGCACTCATTGCCGACGCGGAGATCTTCCACAAGGGTGTGGTCTGGGCGCTGCGCCATGAGACGAAGCTCGCTCCCGCCGATGTTGCCCTCATCAAGAGAGCCCTCGGCCGCTGTACGGAGCGACTCAATGCACTGGCCGCAGACAAAGTCGCGTGGCCCACACGCAAAGGCAAGCTCGTCCGTGGGTATGTGTCGGTGGTGGATGGTTCAGTTCAGCCATTCGGTCTCATCATCCCCGTCGGATACGAACCGCAAAAACCCACCCGGCTCGATGTCGTTCTCCACGGCAGTTCCAAGCCGACCGGGCTGAGCGAATTGCGTTTCATGAATCGCTTCGACGAAGGCGATGGCCCGGCGAAATCGCCGCCGGACGCGAACTTCATTGAGTTGCACCCGCTGGGCCGCGTCGAGAACTGTTACCGCTGGGCCGGTGAAACGGATGTGTTCGAAGCTATTGAGACCGTTTGTCGGCAGTACAAGATCGATCGCGACCGCATCGTCTTGCGTGGGATGTCGATGGGTGCGTCGGGGACGTGGCACCTCGGTCTGAAGCACCCGGATCGTTTCGTTGCGCTCGGGCCATACTGCGGCTATGTCGATACGCACGAATTCTCCAACACACCGATTGCGAGCTTCGTGAAGGTCGGAGCCCTCCCCGCGCATCAAGAGAAGACGCTGCACATGCTCGACTCGGTCGATTACGCTACGAATGCGGGGATCGTTCCAGCAATCGCGTGCATGGGCGAGAAGGACGTATTCTTCCAGGCTCACGTCCTGATGGGCAAGGCGATGGAACGCGAGGGGCTGAAGTTGGTCAACATCATCTCTCCCGGCACCGGGCACATCATCGACCCCAAGACTCACGCCGAGCAGATGCAACGCCTCAAGGAATTCGCGGATAAAGGACTGAACCACGCTCCGAAGCATGTGCGGTTCGTTACCTGGACACTGAAATACGACCGCTGTCACTGGCTTCGTGTGCTGGGTCTCGGTGAGCATTATCAGCGTGCGGAACTGGACGCGTCGATCGCGGCCGATGGCACCGTGGAAGTCAAGCAACCAAAGAACATCACACGATTCTCGATCCTGCCGCCGGCTATTCGGGGGGCAAAGCCGCGTCTCCGAATCAATGGAATGGAGATAGCACTCCACGCCGATGTGAAGAAGCCCGTAATCGGCCGAACAGACGAGAAGTGGGTCTACCTCGGCGAGTTGGACGATCTTAAACTTGATGGCAAACAGCCGGGGGTGCAGGGGCCCATCGACGACGCATTCACCACGCCGTTCCTGTGCGTGCGCGGAACGGGAAAGGCGTGGAACCCAGCCGTGCAGGCTTGGACCGACGCGAACCTTCAACGATTTGCCTATGAGTGGCATCGTTACTTCCGCGGCGAGTTGCCGGTGAAAGACGACACCGCCGTGACCGTCGAGGACATCCAGCGCTGCAACCTCATTCTCTTCGGCGATCCCGGCAGCAATGCCCTGATGGCTCGCGTGCTACCAAAACTTCCCCTCACTTGGACGCAAAAGGAACTCAAACTCGGCAACGAGGCTTACTCCGCCGCCGATCACGCTCCTGCGCTGATTCAGCCGAACCCACTCGCCGCGGGGCGGTATGTGGTGTTCAACAGCGGGCATACGTTCCGCGAAAAAGAACTCGCTTCGTTGAACTACCTTCTCTTTCCGCGGCTGGGTGATTGGGCCATTCTGAAAGTGGGCGCGAAAGCACCAGCGAATCCTTCCGATCCCCTGGGTGAGGAGGTGCTCTGCACCGGCTTCTTCAACGAGCAATGGTTACTGCCGTGAGACCGGATGGTTTGTAAGTTTGCCCTTGATCGAGGCGCCGCCCTCCATTTGGAAAGGCTCGTTATGTCCGACCCAAACGCCGCTCATCACGAATCCAACCGCCGCTTTTACGACCGGATCGCAAACGCCTACGACTTCATTGCCGACGCCAACGAACGAGCTGCTCGGCAAATGGGAGTGCAAGCGCTCGCGTTGAAGCCCGGTGAGGCGGTTTTGGAAATTGGTTTTGGCACTGGCAACGAGATACTCGATCTTGCTGCTTTAGTTGGGCCGACAGGACGTATTGCCGGTATCGACATCTCTTCTGGAATGCTCGCGGTCGCCAATCAGAAACTCGCCGCCAATCCGCCGCCAACGCCGATCGACCTTCGCGTGGGAGATGCGCGTTCGCTTCCTTTCCCAGACAGCTCATTCGATGCGGTTTATACGAGCTTCACACTCGAACTCTTCCCGGAAGCCGATATTCCGGTGGTGTTGACCGAAGCGCATCGCGTGCTGAAGCCAGGTGGCCGGCTTGGCGTCGTGTCAATGGCGACGGTCCCATCGGGCCAGCACACCAGCGTGCTCGAACACATTTACGTCTGGATGCACCGGCACTTTCCACACCTGGTCGATTGCCGGCCCATCGACACCGAACGAGTGGTGGCGGACGCGGGGTTCAAAGTGCGTAAAGTGCAAAACCTGGAGATTTGGACGATGCCGGTTCGAGTTGTGGTCGGCGAATGCTAATCGAGAACGCTTCGTGGCCGGAAGCGGAAAAAGTTTCCGTTTTTGACTGGCACGGACATTGCAAATCTCTGGGTGCCGGGCACGCAGGGATAAGCGACCCGGACAATCCGAACCCACGAGGCTCGAATGTTGTACGTTGACCACATCGACCGGAACGATCTGTGCCGACTGGCGGATGATGGCTGCCCACACGATTTCACGGCAGACACGGCCGTCCATGACTTGCCCGACGTCTGGAATGTGCTCTGCAAAGATGACCAGGACTGCCGGTAAATCCTGCCCACCCAAATTGAAAAGAAACTCTCAAGTTCCATTTTTTGCCCGGCGGAGAAAGATAGCGACTCCTCCGGGCTGGACTCCTCCCGCCACCACTCATACCGAAGCGCGTGCATTAGTAGCGACCCCCGGGACAGATGTTCTCCGCGGGAGCACTTGAACGGTTTGCGTCTGCGGCAGATGGTCACGATTTCGCAACCGGGGGCGACGAGATTACCGTCTACGAAACAGCAACCGGTAAAGATGTCTTTGCGCTGGATGCCAGATCTACATACTCGTTCGCTCTCTCATCGGATGCCACCCACCTTGTTATTCCATGTTTCGCCCCCCGCCTCACCTCGCGCTTCGAGTAGGATGCACACTCAGCGATCAGCACAACATTTGGTTCTTACTCCCGAACACACTCCATGCGCCGGCTCCTCCCCACTGCTCTCGCATTTTTTCTCTCCGCTCCGCTCTTCGCGGCGGAGCCCAATACCTGGGTGAAGGTGGAAGGCGGCGCGATCGAAGGTCAGCGCTGGGACATTCCACTTGGCTATTCACCCGAACTCAAGCGATTCATCGTCCTCGGGGGTCGCATCACTTCCGCCGGCGCCAAGAAGCCGCGACACTACGACGTGATCTCCATCACACCCACAACCGACGCCAAGTGGCGAAATGAACTACCCGAATTTGGCGCGAAGTGGGGCGGCGAAACCGGCGCAATCAATGTGCCGGGCTGGAAGAACGAAGTGTGGAGCTTCACTGATGCCGACGGCAACACGCGTCCGAACTGGAGCGTGTACGGTACCTTCTCGCTCGGCGGCAAGTACGATTACGACTCCGACACGAAGTGCTTCTATTTCTCCGCCGCCAACACCACCTTCAAATACGATCCGAAAGCACGCGTGTGGACCGATCTTCGTCGCAAAACCGGTCCTGAAGGCACCCTGGGCGGCGTGTTGCTCTGGTCGTCGATGTGTTACGACCGCGAAGCGAAAGCATTCATCCTCTTCGGCGGCGGAAACATCCAAACAGAACGGGGCGACCCTGGAACATGGACCTTCACCCCTGAATCGCGATTGTGGCAGCGAGTTGACGCCGCCAATCAACCACCGCAACGTGCCAACTCCCGGCTGGTTTACGACCCGGCGAACAAGCTCACGGTTCTCTTCGGCGGCGATCAACTCGATGCACTTGTATCCGACACCTGGGCCTACAACTCCGCGGGGAAAGGCTGGACCGAACTGAAACCGAAGATTGCCCCTTCGCCGCGCGCGGGTCATGCTCTGCTCTGGCTGCCGAAAGCAAAGAAAATACTCCTGCTCGGTGGTTACACCTACACCTCGACAACTGACTACGTTGCGTCGCTCTACAAACCGTTGCCACTGGAAGCGTGGACCTTCGACCCCGCGAAAAACGAGTGGTCGCTCATCGCGAAATGGGACAAGAACGCCCCCGCCACACCCGCGAATCGCTTCCTCTCCGCCGCAGTGGATGAGAACGATACCGTGATGCTGCTCGACGCCAACAATCACGCGTGGTTTTGCTCGTTCGACACCTCTCAGTCCGACGCGGCCGGTACGCAGAAGTTCGGCGTTGCGTCGGGGACTGTGGTACGCCGAACCGGTTCGCACGACCCAAAGTGGTACGCGCGGGAAGTGCCGGCCCCGAACGTGGAACAGGTCGCTGATCGTCTGAAGGCGCTCAAGCCCAACACCTGGACGTTGCTGCCCACTCCCAAGCGTCCCAGCATGAACATGGATTGGGGCTCGGCGGTGTTTGACCCAGCCACCGACAAGATTCTTCGCTTCAGCGGTGGGCACTCGGCCTACAGCGGCACAGCGCCCGTTGTGTACGACGTGAAGACCGATCGTTACTCGCTGCCATTCGCGCCGGAGTATCCGATCGAGTATGTCTACAGCAACGATCAGGTCCGAGGCGAATGGAGTTTCAAGAGCAACCCGTGGATGAGCGGTCACACGTACAAGACCACCGGCTTCGATCCAAACCTGAAGTGCTTGGTGTTCGTTGCGCACGAATACACGTACTTCTTCGATCCGCTGGCGAGCAAGTGGAAACGATCGGAGTCGAAGAATCCGTTCGTCGCGGACATGTATACGAACACCGTTTGCACCACGCCCACTGGCGCGGTGGCATGGGCGAATGTCCGCGGAGGGAGCGAAGGAATCTTTCGACTTGATGCCGAGACCCACACCTGGAAGCCCCTTCCGCAAAAAGACAAGAAACCGGCATACCCGGAGAAAAGTCCCGACCAACACGGTCTCAGTTACGACAGCAAGCGCGACAGGCTGTTGTTCTTCAGCGCTCGCGGTCCGAAGAAGGGACACGTTGCGGTTTACGACTTCAAGACAACAGAAATGTCCTGGCGGGAACCGGCGGGGTTGGAGAATGCTCTCGTGCCATGTCGCGAAACCGTTTACCTGCCCGACGCCGATATGGTCTTGATTGGCGCTCGCGTGACGGACGTCAGCGGCGCGAACGTGTGGCTGGCTTACGACTGCGCCAGGAATGCCTGGGTGAGCATTCCGCTCACTGGTGATGATCCCATCGGCAAGCGCGGCGCGTTCAACAACTCGATGGGCCTGATGTACGACCCCACCCGCAAGCTCGTCTGGGCGGTGGGTCAGCATAGCGAGGTGTATGCACTTCGACTCGATGCCACGAAAGCGAAACCGCTGAAATGACGCCATCGATACGCTCAGAAACTTTTTTCACGACCGCGCCAACGCTCGCTTCGTTCGCTTGTTGGGAATGGCAACACTCCTGACTCCCCCCACGCCTCCCGAGAGCGAGACGATGAACAAGGCATGCCCATGCCTCGCGTGCGTGACCGCGCTCGCACTGGCCATCACGGTTGCAGTGGCAGTTGTTCCGGCACCTGCGAAGGCGGAGTCCGGCGCAGAGCCGAAAGAGAGATCGGTCGCACCGGCTCCGCACATTCCGAAATCGCCATATGCTCACACGGCTCTCGGAGCTGTGATCGAAGCCAACGGCGGAGTTATTCCGCGCAATGGCGTCGAACTGGTGACCGCGCTCGCGAAGCTTGGCGATTTCGTGCAACTGCCGGTCACATTCTCTGCGGTGGCATTGAATTCCGGGCTATCGCATCCCCGTGTCGTCATCACAATGCGCCCAGCCTCGCATCCTGGACAGGTGGAAAAGTTCGTCCCCAACGGCAAGTTTCGACAGAGTTCCTGGGGCAGCGGCTTCACTCAAGACGGCTCCATGAAACTCGTCAATGGGACACCCGCTCTGCTTGGCCAGGCGAAGCCGAACAAGCCCTACCTCGAAGGCCGGCTATTCCTCGCAGCCAACACCGATACGGACGACATCGGCCAGCCGTTTGTCAAGACCGTCGAATTCATTTCCTGGAACAGTCGGAAACAGAAGTTCGACTTCGGAGTGATCGAAGGGATGGGCGGCATGCCGGAAGTGAAGATGCTGGATGGATCGCGGTGCTTTAGCTGCCACAAGAACCGAGGGCCGATTCTCGGTGTCTCGCCGTGGTCGAACACCGCACACAACGACCTGATACGCACCACATCTGCCACGCACTTCAAGTTCGGTACCCGACTCGAGAAGAACGCTAACGGGGAGATGAAACCCACGCCGCGCGATGACATCGACGGCCTGACACTCCTCAAACCCAGTGGGCCGGAAGTGGACGCTGCCGTCCGACAGGGTGCGGATGTCCTTCGCGATCGCGAACGGTTCAAACTCCTTGTCCGGACGCCCGATGGTCGAAAAGTGCTTGTCATGTTGCTTGGCGGCGTGGTCGCCCGTGGTGAACTTGAGGCGATCGACAAGAAGCTCAAAATCGAGATCAACAGCTTCAATAACGTCAAGTTCCTTCAGGACGCGCACAACGCGAACAAAACGCTCGCACCGAGTACGCTCGCAGACTTCAGTCCGGCTGGGCTGGTCGACAAACCGATCTTGACCCAATCACCCGATGGGCAAGTGAACCAAGTGACGAGGTATGACGCGAACCGAGCCACGGGGAACCACGGGTTGCTGACGCAGAATCAACCGAGCAACCCAAAGGCTTTCATCCGGCCACCGGCGTTCATCCCTCGGAACAATTCGGATCTGGTAAACGTGGTGATGCTCGCCCGCGCCATCGGCCTGAGCGAGGACGACCGTAGTTTCCTTGCCACGGTTCTCCAGGAGGCCGCGCAGAGGCTCGGGAGCCCCAGGCACACACCTGCGTCCCTCGCCCGCAGAATCTTTACCGGGCCGAAGTTCGCCGATGTACTCAAGAGCGGAGTGTTGCCGGAGCGGGACGATTTCAAGGATCTGTTCGTCGCCGGATTGGTCGATGTGATGCGGGTGCTTACGGACCGGACGGCATTCTGGCATCCGCGGGAGGAGTACGCAACGGCCCCCAAGTTCGATCCGGATGCCCCGCCGGAGAAGGAAGTCGTGGTTCTGCCGTCGCACGCGTGTCTCGGATGCCACGACATCCGCACCGGGGCGAAATCGCCCACGTTCAGCCCGATTCCGCAACTCGCATTCGATCCATTCGACCCCATCGCCCGAGCTATATGGCTGAAGGCTGCCGACCGGAAAACGCGGAAGGAAGTTCTGGGCCGACTTCTCCACCGTCTTGAGACAGATAAGGACATGCCGCCGGAAGATTCGACCGAAGCGACGATGTACCGCGTCAAAGATCCGGAGGCACTCAACGCGGTCCGGGACTGGCTTGAAGAGGAACTGAAGAAGGCCAGGGCCAACTGATCGAAGCTGGACGGTCTCACAAGCATCGGCTGAACAAATCCGCGGCCCGGCTCGCAATTGGCCTGGCCGCGGGTTCAAACGCGACGCGACTTCAATTATTTGTTCTTGCCCTTCGGCGAGGTTGTGGTTTCCGTCTTGGGCTTGGGTTTGTTGCTGGCTTCCAGTTTTTCAACGATCGTTTTGATCTGATCCACATTGGCCACGCCGTGCGGAATCACGAGCACGTGCGATGCCGGGCATGCGTGAACGGCGGTGCCGAGTTCGAGAAGATTCAGGATCCGCATCACTTCATCAAAGCTGGAGTACTGAATAACGATCACGTTAAGAGGGCCGTCCATAGAGCCACCATCGAGTTGGGCAATGATTTTCCCGGCGGTGTCCACATCGCCGGCGGCGCCGCGGACGAAAACGGTCTTGTTCTTGGAATCGACGGCCACCAGGAATGGGGGCCGCCCTTGCTTGGCTGCGGCCGCGGCCAAGTGCTTGGTCAGGAACTGTTGGATCTCGTTCGGGTTGGCGTTCTTGAGTTCGAACGTCTTCACCACCGTCTCGGTCTTCTTCGGCTCGTCTTTCTTGACCGTGTCTTTCGAATCGACTTTCTTGGCGGGTTGTGCGTTGGTGTTGGCGGCCGGTTGTTGGGCCGTCGCCAGAGTTCCCAGAATGACACTCAAAGCGACCGCAACGATTGACCGCATGGAGAGCTTCGTCATTTGGATGCACCTCGGTGGATTGGTCGGAGCGGCCGTCACACGGCCGAATCCGCTCTGCGTGGCCCGGGAAAGACCGGGCTGCATCCGAGAGGGTACCCGACCCCCCGTGGCCGAAACGAGAAGGTGCGATGAAAACGCGGTGAAGCGCCGATCAAGCCACTTGTGTCCGAAAAGACCCATTCATGGGAATCGGTCAGAGGCAGCGGCTGAACAAATCCGCTGCCAGATTCATGGCCAGCCGTGCTGTCGAAGGGTCGTAGCGTTCGCCTTCGTCGCGCATGAATGCATGGGCGGCATTGAATTCGTGCCAGGTAAACCACACCCCGGCGGCGTCCAGAGCATCGTAAATCATTCTTCGGCCGGCGGTGGGGATGTGTGGATCCTGCCGCCCGAACACCATCATCAACTCTCCGCGAATCTCCTTCGCGCGAGCCAGTGAATCGGCGTTTCCGCCTTTCCCCAATGTGCCGGAGTGCAGATCGGTGGGGTAGAAGCACGCCGTCGCTCGCACTTCCGGCAGAAGTGCTGCCCGAAACGCCAGATGCCCACCCAGACAAATCCCCACAGCCCCCACCCAGCCGTTGCATCCAGGGTATTTCAGAATCGCATCGACCACCGCGCGAGCATCGGCGTCGAAGTCGGACATGGGAATGATTTGCTTGAGCGCATTACCGCGATTCTTCCCCGCATCGTCGTAACCCAGCACGCAACCGGCTGCTTCGTGCGCGTGGTACACTTCCGGCACCGCGACGAGATAACCGAGACTGGCGAAGTTAATCGCTAACCGTCGCACCGGCGCCGTCTGCTGAAAGATTTCCGAATACAGCACCAAGCCTGGACGCGGCTGCGGAGTGCGCGTCGGCTCATGCGGCGCATAAAAGTACGTCCGCATCGGCCCGGTGGGCGTGGCGATGTCGAGGGTGGAGTCGGTAACGGTCATGGACGGAGCCTCAATGCGCGGTAATACGAGGCAGGTGGAAGTTGCGGTGGAACAAAGGTCAGGTTACTGTGAGTCAAGCAATGCACAGTCGCGTTGTCGCTCTCGCCCGGTGCTGGTATGCCGCGAAAATCACCGAAGAAGAAAGAAAACGCGGTGAGTACTGTGGCACCAACTCTGGCGGAGCCGACGCCTGCGATTCCAACAATCTACGCAGCAGTTCTCGGTGATGGCGGGAGAGTTCATCGCGTCGGAAACCCTCTTACCGAAGTGCAAGCCGTCGCGGAAAGACAACTTGGGAAAAACGTGGTCGTCTGTGGTGATGATCTGAGCGCGAACCGCAACCTGGCGAAGAAGGTCGAACTACAGGCAAGCGGTAGCTACGAAGTGCATCAGCCACATCCGAATGCCGGTCCATATGCCTTGCCGCATTGTCAGCCGACATCACGTCCACCAGATGGACATACATTCTACGAAACGAAGAATCTGAAATCGGCGAAATGACCCATCGAAATCCTGTATTGGAATGAGGCAGTCATGTTCTCTGAAGTTACGGAACTCTCTGAATCGCCGATGCGATTTTTCACCCCTGAGTTATTCCTTCGCGTTAACTCCAACAACGACGAAATCGCCGATGCCGCACAAGATGAATGGGAACAGTCTGCTCAGGCGTATCGGCATCACTTGAAGAAGGTTCTTCGCCATGCTCCTCGGAGCGTTGGTGAACTCGCGGAGGCGTGTTTTCACGACGCCGTCGTGTCGGGGATGACATTCGATTCTTTTGGACGGGATGCGTTCTCCTATCAACCAGCAGGCCGGATTCCCCCCGTCGTTCCTCGCCCAAGTCCAGCGACAATCAAGCTGACCCCGCCGGGCCGATCAACTGCGCTCGTTTATCTCGTTTGGGATGGAGTGCGCAACTTCCCTCCGATTCCGGAATGGCCGGAACACAATGGACCACGACTCTGGCTCTATGATGAGATTGACGAAGTCTGGTCGCGGTTCGGCATGTTCGTTCACCGGATTCTTTTCAACAGCGGAGAGGTGTGGGAGATTCCGTTTTACGATGTGGTTCGGGTCGAAGTGGTATTGCCCGAACCGAAATAACCCAGATCCTATTCTGGCCCATCTCGCATAACAGCATACAGGCAGAGCGCAGACTTCCGCCCGCGCCCCGCCATTCACCTCACTCCAGCACCTCGCTCACGACGCCGCTGCCGACGGTCTTCCCGCCTTCGCGGATCGCGAACCGGCTGCCTGCCTCCAGCGCAATCGGCCGGTCGAGGTTCACTTCAATGCGGGCGTTGTCGCCCGGCATCACCATGTCGATACCCTCCGGCAAAGTGACCACCCCGGTCGCGTCCGTGGTACGGACGTAGAACTGCGGCTTGTACCCGCCGAAGAACGGCGTGTGCCGGCCGCCCTCATCCTTGCGCAGCGAATAGACTTCCGCCAGGAACTTCGTACGCGGTCGGATCGACTTCGGAGTCGCCAGCACCTGACCGCGGCGAATCTCGTCGGCCTTCACGCCACGCAGACGCACGCCCACGTTCTGACCGGCCACACCCTCCGGGAGCGGCCGTCGGAACTGCTCCACGCCAGTGACCACCGTTTCCACTGGCTCATCGAAACCGACGAGCTCGACCTTGTCGCCAGGCGCCACCCGCCCTTGCGTGATAACGCCCGTGGCGATCGTGCCCAGCCCCTCAATCGAGTAGACGTTCTCAACGGACATCAGAAACGGCTTCTCCACCTCCCGCAGCGGCGCCGGGATGTACTTGTCCAGCGCATCCATCAGTTCCGTGATGCAGGCGCTGTACGCGGGGTCTGCCGGATGAGTGAGCGCCCCCCGTGCATTCCCGCGAACGAACGGCACCTTCTCGCCATCGAAGCCGTAGCGCGTGAGCAAGTCGCGCGTTTCGAGTTCGATCAGGTCGAGCAACTCCTTGTCCGACACCAGGTCCACTTTGTTGATGAACACCACCAGATGCTTCACCCCCACCTGCTTGGCAAGCAGGACGTGTTCCCGCGTTTGCGGCATCGGACCATCAACCGCGGAGATGAGCAGCACGCCGCCGTCCATCTGCGCGGCGCCGGTAATCATGTTCTTCACGTAGTCTGCGTGTCCGGGGCAGTCCACGTGTGCGTAGTGTCGCGTCGCGGTCTCATACTCCACATGAGACGTGATGATCGTGACGGTCTTCGTTTCGTCGCGTTTCGTACCGCCGCGAGCGATGTAGTCGTAATCTTGTGCTTCCGCCAGTCCCTTTTGGGCCTGGACCGCGAGGATAGCGGCGGTGAGGGTTGTCTTGCCGTGGTCGATGTGGCCAATGGTGCCGACGTTGACGTGAACCTTGTGCATGGGAATCATGCTCCTCGATCGCAACAAGCGACCGGGTGAGCCGGCTTTCCACGCTCAGCCGCGAATGCGACCTTTTTTCCACAACGAGTGGATCCAGAGCGAGTCCGCCGGCGATGCCGACTGGCATTGGAAGGACACGCGAGGAGAGAAGAGGTTCAGGAGGCAGATGGCGAACCCTGCCCGCAAGGGCAGTGGGTAATGAAGCGGGCGACGTCACCCACTGCCCTTGCGGGCAGGGTTCGCCATCTGCCTGCCAGTTCGCCCCCGCTGCCCTTGCGGGCGGTGTTCGCCTACAACAAAGCCAATCCCGGCGCAATCAGCGCCACTTTTCTCCGTAAGGCCCAGAACATGACCAAGATGTTGATCGTCCCGCGCGAAATCGCCAAGTTCGCCGACAAGTTCCGTCCCGTGCTTGAAGGCGCTGGCCTGGAAGTCACCGTGCTTCCTCCCGCCGAGGCGAATCTGCCGAACGAAGACGAATTGCTTGTCGCACTGAAGGGAATTGAAGCGGTGATTGCGGGGTCGGAACCGTACAGCCCGCGTGTGCTCGCCGCGAATCCGCAAATGCGCGTGATTGCGCGCAGCGGAGTCGGTTACGATGCGGTCGATCTCGACGCCGCAACGAAGTGCGGCGCGGCCGTCTGCATCGCGCCGGGCACGAATCAAGGTTCGGTCGCGGAACACACCTTCGCGTTGATGCTCGCCTTCACGCGCCGCGTCATCCCCCGCCACTCGACGCTTGCCGCCGGCAAGTGGACGCGGCTGATGAGTCTGCCGATTCGCGGGAAAACACTCGGCCTGGCAGGCTTAGGGCGAATCGGCAAGGCGGTTGCAACTCGCGCACTGGCATTCGAGATGAAGGTGATCGCTTACGATCCGATGCCGGACGCCGCCTTCGCTGCCGCTCACGGCATCGAACTGGTTCCGTTCGACCGGCTACTGACGGAATCCGATTTCCTGTCGTTGCACCTGCCGCTCATGCCCTCCACCAAGCACATCATCAACCGCGACACGATCGCAAGGATGAAGCCCGACGCGGTGCTGGTGAATACCTCCCGAGGCGGTCTGGTCTGCGAAGCCGATCTCATTCCGGCATTGCGAGAAGGGAAAATTGCCGGTGCGGCGCTCGATGTGTTTGAGGAAGAACCGACACCGGCGGACAATCCACTTCGCTTTTTACCGAATGTGGTGCTCACGCCGCATAACGCTGGCGTCGATGTGCAATCGCTTGAAGACATGGCCCGCTCGGCTGCCGAGGCGATCGCGTCACTTCGTCGTGGCGAATGGCCCACTGAGAAGGTAGTGAACCCGGAAGTCCGTGCTCGTTTCAAGTGGTAATACGAGAGAGGCAACCGATGCCCGAAAATTCGGCGCTCCTGGCCGCGATCATTGCCAACCCGGCCGAAGATACGCCGCGGTTGGCGTATGCGGACTGGCTCGACGAAAATGGCGAGCCCGAGTGGGCGCGGTTCATTCGCTTACAGTTTGAAATCGAGAAACTTCCGCCGATTGGCCCCAAGGCTTCAAAAGCAAAGAAGGAAGAAGAAGCACTGCTGAAGAAACACGAAAAGAACTGGGCCGGACCGATTGCGAGCCTGGTGCAGCGGTGTGTCTTCCGCCGTGGGTTTGTCGAGTATGTGCGCGTCGCGGTCGCGGATTACCTCACACACGGCGACCGACTTTTCCAACTCGCCCCGCTGCGAGAAGTGCGATTCGTTGAGATCAAGAACCAGATGCCCGCGCTCGCTGTCTCACCGCTGCTGGGGAAAGCGGAGAGGCTTGCTTTCAGCAACACCATCATGGACCAACTCCACTACGACGGTCGGTTGGAAGCGTTGCTCGCGTCGCCGTATCTCGCGACCGTGCGCGGACTGAACCTGAGCATGAGCAGCCTCACCGACGCGGACGTGGAGCGAGTTGCCAACTGCCCGCATCTTGGCGCGTTGACACACCTCGACTTGTCAACCAACTCGATCCGCACGCCCGGACTGCGTGCCATCGCGAATTCCGACCGATTACCGAAACTATCGTCGCTGACCATTCACGGTAACCCGCAAGTGAATGTGGATGGCGTGCGAGCAATTGTCGATTCGCCGTTGGCAGAGCGACTCGAACAGCTCACTCTGGCCTTCCAGGTATTCCGCGATGAGGGCGTCAAATTGCTCGCGAGTGCGTCTCGATTGACTCATCTGCGTATGCTCGACCTCTCCCACAACGACCTGACCGACGCTGGAGCGAACGCTCTGGCGGCGGCTCCCAATCTCGCGGGTTTGCAGCGACTCAACCTCCGCGGGCACCGCAAGACAATCGGCAAGGACGCCCGTACGCGATTGCAAAAGCGATTCGGCAAGGATGTGTGTGTCTTCTGAAATGGCAATTGTAGAGGCCGGGAAAAGCGGGGGAATCAATCCTCTACCGCGATCACTTTACCCACGACCGCAGAGCGAGCAACCCAGCCGTTGATCTTACCGACATTGTTGCCGATGAGGAGTTGATCGGCCTTCACTTCCTTCACGAGATGAAGAAGGAATCCGCCACGCCACGCGACAAGCACCACATCATCAGCGCTCACCGCGGAAGGATCGACCGGCACGAGCGTGACGAGTTGGCCGCTTTCAATCCGGCCGCGCATCGACCCGCCGGTGGGCCGCACTTTCACTTCGCATCCCTCTGCGAGTGCCTTTCGTGCATCGTTGACCCAACTCATGCGAATCTTCCCTGCGAGTACCCCGACCAGGAATCGAACCTGGACTATCTCGTTAGAAGCGAGATGTGATGTTCCGTTTCACTACCGGGGCGCAGTCATGCAAGAGCGGAAGGGACAGGAGTTGAACCTGCAAGGCTTATCGCTCGTCCGGCTTCCAACCGGGTGCCGTCACCGATCGGCTTGCCCTTCCATCGAAGGAAGGACCAGCAGAGCCACCGCAAGGTTCGCGCTGTTTGAAAGACGTGTCGAACAGGCAGAAGACGCATTACGTCAGCAACATCTCTGACTGAGACGTCTGAGGCGAACCCCGCCTGCCAGGGCGGTGGGTGAACGCGCCACCCACCGCCCTGGCAGGCGGGGTTCGCCTATCTGGCCTGGCCTTGCTTCAGGACGTGCGTCTTGCCAGCGTCGAGGTTCGTCCACGTTTCGCTGCTGGCGGACTTGCCCGGCCACCGGACGGTGACCTTGTCCACCTTCGTTACGGAGCCAAGACCAACCGTCAGCACCAGTTCTGACTGGCTCAAGTAGCCGTGCGTGGGGGTCACATAGCGATGTTGCACCACTCCGCCCGCTTCCACCGTGACGGCAGCGCCGATTGCATCCCGGTTGGTATCACCCGCGCCGGCGAGCGAAAGGCGAATCCACGCGTGTTCGCCACTCGTCTCGTTACGGAACAATCGGACTCGACCGTCGTTCTCCATCACCACGAGATCGAGTTTCCCGTCGCCGTCGTAGTCAAGGTATGAACACCCGCGGCCCACCATCGGCGGGAACAATCCCTGCCCGCCAGGACCGGTCACGGGAACAAACATTTCATTCCGCTTTCCCGTGTTCCAGAATAATTGTCCCGCCTGCTTGTAAGGCTGCCTCCCATGAGCTAACGCGATATCGGGCTCCAGGTGCCCATTGGCGGTGAAGAGATCGAGCCGCCCATCGTTGTCGAAATCGGCGAACACCGCGCCGAACTTCATCGCCGAGCGACTTTCTCGCGCCAGGCCAACCTCGAGCGCCACGTCGCTGAAGCGGACTGGTGCGACGCCAATCAGTTGGAACAGTGAATTCGGTTCATTGGTGAAGTTGGCGATCACGACCGCCTGCATCCCCGGTGCAATCTCTCCCCAGTCGATGCCCATTCCTCCACGCGGTCGACCATCCGAGTATGCGACGCCCGCCACGAGACCCATCTCTTTGAATACTCGCGTTCCGTTCGGGCCGGGTTCGTTGTGGAAGAAGAAGTTTCGCACCGTGTCGTTGGCAACAATGAGGTCCGGCCAACCATCGCTGTCCGGGTCGCACACCGCCACCCCCAACGCTTTGCCGACGGGCCGCGGAGCACGCTCCGGCCCCTCTGGCTCGGTAACGTAAATACCGGCAGCCCCGGAAACATCCTCGAAATGTTGGCCATCCAGATTGCGATACAGTTCACATTGCACGCCGGTGAACTGCTGCGGGGGAACATACGCCCGCACGCCACCCGGAAGCACCGCGGCGATGCCGAGATCGTACGCCGGTGACCACGTCAGGTAGTTACACACGAACAAGTCGAGCTTTCCGTCGCCATCGTAGTCCAACCACGCCGCAGACGCCGGGAACGAAATCGGGCTGGCGTGCTGGGCGAACTCGGGACCGGATTCCGCAGGCCACTTAGGGAGGACGCCAAGTTTCGCCCGCTCGGTCACGTCCTCGAACTTCGTCGCGCCCACGTTCCGGTATAAACGATTCCCACCCACCGCCGTGATGAAGATGTCCGGCCAGCCATCGTTATCGAAATCGCCGACCGCGACTCCCATGCCATACAGTTCGACATCCCACCCGCACGCCGCTGTCACGTCCTCGAACGTGCCATCGCCGCGGTTGCGGTAGAGTGCCGGCGTGGCGCGTGTGCCGGTCGGGTTGGCGTCTCCCGGCCACGAGCGACTATTGACGAAAAACAGATCCGGTTTCCCGTCGCGATCAAAGTCGATGACCGCCACGCCGGAACCCATTGTCTCGGGAAGGAGTTTCTTCCCCCGTGCTCCGCTGACGTGCCGGAACTGGATACCAGCGCGGTCGGTGACATCGACAAAGCGAATGTCGGGCGTATCGGAAGACGGCGCGACCGGCCGTGGTGGACGGAGTGCGAACCACACCGTCCCCCCCGCGCCAACAATGATGACGCCGAGAATCCATTTCACAAGACGTGTACGACGCATGCTCAAAGAGTTTGGGTGTCGGCCAATCGGCGGGAGGACACCCAGATATCTTATCAGCCGATACGCAAGTAAACCCTCATCGCAGCTTCGCTTCCAGAAGGCTCATCGCGAGTGCCTGTTCCATTTCACTCGGCTTAAACCCAAACGGTCCGCGACCGCTCTTGTAGGCGATCTTGCCGTTGGTGTCGATGACGTACAGACGTGCCGGCATCGCGCTGTAGGCGTTGCCCACCGGATCGCTGATCTCGTCCACCAGCACCGGCATTCCCGGCTTGAGTTTCTTGCGGAAGAGTTCGCACACCTCTCGGCGTTCCGTCGTGGTGGTCGGCTGTTTCACCGCGACCCCGACACGCGTGTTCGATTCCATTTTCCAGCCATCCGTGGGGTGCGCTTCGCGGACATAGACCATCAGGAAGGTGGCTTCTCCTTTGTATCGCCCGTAGACAGCATCCACGTCCGGGAACAACCCGCGGAAGGGGCCACAGGTGAAGTTCCCGAACAGCAGCACGACCGGCTTCTTGCCAATTGCCTTCGCGAGTTGAACCGTCTCTTTTCCATCAATCGACTGGAGAGTGAAATCCGGCGCCGGATCACCAATCTTCGGGCCTTCCTGAATCGAGCCGATCTCCCCGGCGTACAGTCCGCGCACCAACATTGGGATCGTCGGTCCGTCACCGGGTAAGAACCCCGCCGGTCCGCGCGGGGTCATCGCGCGGCGAAAATCATCCGCCGTGAAGTAGTCCTTGCCGTTGGCGAGACGCTTGAACAGTTCGTCCAACTCTTCGCGCGTGAGTTTCCCATCGCCGCTGGCGTCCATCCGCCGGAAGAGCCGAGTGAGCATGTTGGCCTGCATCACATACGGATTGCGGTCGGACCAGTCGAGATCGCCCGCAGTGATCTTGCCATCGCCGTCGCGATCGAGTGCGTCGAAGAGCGCCGTTGGCCCGCGAAACTTGTCGGCAGTGATGGAACCCTTCTTGGGATCGATGCCGTGTTGATCCGCCAGCCACGGCCAAGTGTATCGCGTCTGGGCCGGACCAAACCAGCCGTCGGTACCATTCAATTGTGATCCCTTCAGGATCGCAATCAGCATCTTCACCGCCTCGGGCCGTGGCTCTGGGTGCTCTTTCTCCAGCCGTTCGACAGCTCGTGCGGCCTCTTTGGGATCACCAAGTTTATCGGGATCGAGTTTTGGCAACTTCACCACCGACTGAGCAGCCGGATCGGCGGCGCCGAGTATCGGTACGAAGACACACGCTGCCAACAGCAGAGTGGAGATGAGACGAACCAGCATATGACAAGTCTCGAAGGAGGATTGGGCGAAAGAAATAACGGATCAGATGGTGTTGGCGGGGTTCGGACGACATGTGTGCGAATCCCGCCAACACGATTTCGGTTACTGATCGAGCGGCAGTCGCGCGGTTTCGGTCACGCGATCGAAGAATGCGGCGTTGCAGATATGGTAGACGATCTCCGCCACCTCACCGTCCTTGAAGGACTTCCGGCACCGTTCTACCATTTCATCAGTCACTTTCCACGGCGCAACGGTGAGCATCTCGGCCAGGGCGAGTGCTGCCTGCTCGCTCTCGGTCAGGTGTTTGCGGTCGCCGTCCAGCTTCCAGATGTCATCCTCGCTCACGCCGGCCTTTAGCAATCGCTCTCGCGCCACCGCCAGTGCATACCACGCGCGGTCATGGCGAGCGGCCACCCACGCAATCTGTGCTTTGAGTTTTTGGGGGAGATTTCCCTTCTCCATCGCATTCTTTAGCCCGGCAACGCGACCCTTCGTCGATTTCGGGAAATTGGCGAGTAACGCCGCCCAGTTCGGCGCAGATCCTGTAGTCCACACTTCCGCGACTGCCTTCGCATCGCCCAGCGGCAACACTGCGGTCCGTTTCGCCTTCCAGATCGCTTCCACCTTGTCACGTGCTTCGAGAGCCGGCCGAGCAGCGATTTTCAGCGGCGCAACGGTCGTCTGCTGCTTGGCGTATTTCTCCGAAGTCGGCGTCTGGAACGTGCTGAAGTCGGCCTTCACTCCCTCCTTCTTGAACCGTCCCCCGTCCGCCTCGGCTGGGATGTTCAATCCATCGGTCCAGCGGTTCGTGGAGTTGTAGCCGGCCACCGTGACGAGAATCTCGACGACCTGCTTGTCGGTGTAGTGCTTTTTCAGCGCCTCCACGTCGGCCGCCGTGATGAGATGCGGAGTGTGTGTGAGCTTGCGGGTGAAGTCGTATGCGGCCCGTTCCTTCGCGAGTGCAGCCAGCCAGTCGCCATCGAGCGCGGCGATGTCGTCGTCACTCACACCGGCGCCGAGGAGTTTGTACTCCTGATGGCCGAGACAGTAGTAGCAGTTATTCCCGCGCGAGGTGATCCAGAACAGCTTGACCTTGAACGTGTTGTCGAGAGTCATGGCCGGGTCCGGTTCGCGGGCGAACCCGGAATCGCGCAATTCCGACGGCAGGTAATAGGCCCGGAACGCTCCGTTATTGACACGCGCGCGGGGGTTGCTTGGATCGGCGGGCGGCATCGGTAGACGCGGTTTCGCCTTCTTGTGCTTCTCCAGGAGTTCTTTTTCCGCGTCGCGTGTCACACCCACGGGTTTCGACGTGTCTGGTACCGCGGAGTCGGCGGCTGGTGCGGTGCTGAGAAACAGAGCGAGGGTAAGCGAGGTCATGGTTGACGGTCCTCTCGGGTAATGGCGTGTTTTGGTTCAGTAACAACTGTGTAAACGACCTTCCTTGGGCGAGTCTTTCCTCCGTCCTTGTCTTGAAGGTTCAAAGTGACAACAAAGCTGTAACCGGTCCCCAACGGCTGCCCCTCGCCCTCGATCCGATAGTCGAGGAGTTTCGCGCCGCGAGTGAGATCGTCGTCAACGAAGTAAAGGGGCGGCGACTGGTCCGCGAGGCTCTGAGGCGTCTGACCGGCCTTCCACCCGTCGAGTGCAGCGACGAGTACAGTTCGGGTCGATTGCATGGTGCCGGCCATCGGCGGCGGATTCGGCCCGCTACCGCATCCGGTCAACCCGAATGCGGCAGCGAGAATGATGATTCGGTACATGAATACCCCTTTGGTCGCCTGTGATCGAATTGCGCAGGTCGGTTCACGGCATGGCGAAGACTTCGCCGCCGTCCTTGGAACCCATCGCTCGCCACGTTGCCAGTGGGATCGAGTTGCTAATGAACCGGGTTGACCCATCGCAGAGAGTAAGGTTCACGCCGTTGGTGTGATTGCTCCGCGCTGCCGTCCCGATCCGCCCTGAGGGGTACATACACGAACTGGAGTTCGGCGGGCCAACGTGGAAGTAAATCGTGGTCGAATGATAACCGTAGGTCCACGGTGCCCCAGTGTTGGACATGCCGTTATAGGCGAGGTTCTGGTACCCGACGGACTGGCACATGGCATACGCTTCGTCCGGGGTGGAGGGGTAGAGGCCAACTGCCTGACCGAGCCGTTGCGTGTTGTTCGGGTTTGGCACTCCGGCGTTGAAACTGCCAACAAGCGCTTCGCTCACCATCGCCGTGTTGCTCGTCCCATCGGTGATGTCGGTCAGCTTTACGGTGCTGTCTTGGTAGAAGGGCCCGTTCGGCGCCGGCATCCCATAGTTCACATTCGAGGGGCTGCTTGGCGGTAACCCCCAGAGTAGTCCGTTCCCCTGATTGACCCGGTAGTTGGTCGGTGCCCACTGCGCGGGGACGGCGTTGGTACCTGGGTCGGATGGGCAGATGAAGATTTTGATCCGGGTCGCAGCAGTCAGAGCGTTGGAAGGGTCGCTGTAAGGCATCATCATGTTCATCGTGTTGCACACGTTGGCTTGCTCGATGTACGGCAGGATGTAGACGTGCGTGGAGAAGTTGTTGTCGTCGTGGCCAGGAGGAAGCTTGCCATTGGCGTCGTGGTAGTTGTGGAGAGCCAGTGCGAATTGCTTCAGATTGTTCTGGCAGCTCATGCGTGCGGCCGCCTCGCGTACCTTCTGCACCGCTGGCAAGAGCAAGCCGATCAGGATGGCGATGATCGCGATAACGACCAACAACTCGATCAGCGTAAAGGCCCGTCGCCGGGCAGATGACGATGTCATGAGAGTCTCGGTTGAAATAAAGGGATGAAGACGAAATCACACAATGGACGCTGGCGCACCATCGCGCTGGGTGCGCGGAGATTGTGCTGGCACTGTGTCTGCGCAATCGCAGCCAGCCAGACCGATCAACAGCCGAAGATTGTTACGCGCCGAACCGAAACACGGACGGTGCGCCAAGCGAGTCAGGCGCATGGTCGTGCGGAAAGGAAGAGGGCGTTTAGCCCCGACGTGGGGGATGGAAGATTGAGGTGGGCCGATAAACCGGGCGCGGGGAAATGAAATCGCAACCGTGCGCTGGCAGCGAGTCGGCTTGCTCGATCGAACACGGGAGCTGCGCCATCTCCTTGGCTTGCGGTCCGGAGGAGAACCCAGGAGCAACCGGCAGACCGTGTCGGTTGGGCCCACGCGAGCAATTCGCTCCCGAGCACGGCGTCTTGGGCCGAGCAGGGAGATCGGTCGCGCCTTGTGTCGAAGTCGAGGGCTGTGTGGATGCGTGGTTCAGAATGACGACATAATCCCCACACTCGGCGCGTGCTCGGCCGGGCGATGCGCACGCCAGCACGACGAGCAGCAGAGCCACTCGCCAGCCGTGCAACAGCCATAATAGGGAAGGGGTCATCACTGTCATGCTCAGGAACCACAACTGCTAACTGCTCGTGTCTCCTTCGTCCTCCGCGCCGCCCGTCAGGTTCAGCATTTCCAGCAGCCGGACGCGGTAATCGAGGAACCGGCGATCGTTGCGGTGCCGTGGGCGCGGGAGATCGACATCCAGTATCTGGTCGATCCGCCCGGGGCGCGGAGTCATGACCGCAATCCGGTCGCTCAAATACAGTGCTTCGTCGATGTCGTGTGTCACCAGGAGCAGCGTCGTTCCGCGCGACTCCCACATGCGCAGGAGTTCATCCTGCATCCGCATTCGCGTGAACTGATCGAGCGCCCCGAGCGGCTCATCGAGCAAGAGCACGCGTGGATGGTTGACCAGAGCACGAGCCAGAGCAGCCCGCTGCGCCATTCCGCCGGAAAGCTGGTGCGGGTAGGCGTCCGCGAACCCCTCCAGCCCCACCAGGCGAAGGTATTCATCCACCTCGTGCCGCCTCTGCCGCAGAACTCCCCGCGCCACCAGTCCCGATTCAATGTTCCGTCGAATCGTCAGCCAGGGAAACAAGCTGGGATCTTGGAACACCAATCCGCGCTCAGCATTGGGCCCAGTGATCGGCTCATCGCCCACCCACAGTTCGCCCGCGCTGGGCCGATCAAGCCCGGCGACCAGGCGCAGGAGAGTGGACTTGCCGCATCCACTCGGTCCAACAAGAGACACCAGTTCGCCAGCGCCAACCTCAAGCGAGACCCGGTCGAGGGCAACCAGGGCTGGTCCGTCCGCCGCGGCAAATGTCTTACTCACGTTTGCGGCGCGAAGCGCTGCGCCTTCCACCACAGGAATGCTCACCACTTGATGACCCCCTTCTGCCACTTCAGCACTCGATCCCGGAGCTTGAACAGGAGCGTCATGAGTGTGGAGAAAAACACCGCGCTCAAGATGAGCGTCCCATACACCTTGGCGTATTCCATGTAACCCTGTTGCCACTTCAGATACCAACCGAGACCGGCCTGTACGCCAACGGTTTCAGCTACGATCAAGGTGAGGAACGACGCGCCCAGTCCCATGAACAGGCCGACGAAGATGTTCGGCAATGCCGCCGGGACCGCAACTCGGAAGATCAGATAGAACCGGCCGGCTCCCAGTGTGCGTGCCACGTCGAGGTACGACAGACGGACGTTCGCGATTCCCGACGAGGTCAGGATGGTCATTGGGAACCAGACCGCAAAGCCGATGAGCGCAACCGCACAGGGGAACGAGTCTTTCCAGATGGTCATCACAAGCGGGATGAGCGCTGTCGCTGGGATCGGACCGATGAATTTGAGCGCCGGCATCGCCCAGTAGCGGACGCGTGGGAACCAGCCGACGAGGATTCCCGTGATCAATCCCGCCACAACGCCAACGGCGTATCCGGCGAGAAGTAACTGCAGCGAGTGCCAGGCACTTTCGAGAAGAAGAACGCGATCCTCAACCATCGCTCCGAACACTTCATTCGGTCCGGGGAAGAAGGGCTGATGGAGCCAGTTCATCTTCGTGGTCACGAATTCCCACACAATCGCGACGCCAGTCGCCCCGGCGATGAGTGGAGCAAAGTGGCGAACTATGGGCCGCAAAAGTGGAACCACAGCCTGTGCAATCGCCGCGAGAATCGTTCCAGCACCGACCAGCGCCAACACGACGGGGTAAGGTTGACGCCACGCTGGGAGTGTGTCCAGCCACGAGAGCGGCGGAAGTTGCTCATCAGGCAAATAACGATGAACCGCAAGTGCCGCCGCGGCTACGAGGATTGGCGACAGAACAGCAACGACCGAGCGAGTTGGGATGTCACCGCGCCGGTGGGCGACTGGCGCGGCGACCGTTCTCTGCGGGTCCGCAAGCTTCGAAGTCATCCGGTCATCTCCTGAGCCAATCGCATTGATTGTTTTTGACCTCCCCCCTTGAGGGGAGGTCGGCGGCGATTCGCCGCCGGGTGGGGGGTAAGTTCTTTCCCAAGACTGAGCAGCTCACCCCCCTCCGGCTCGCTGCGCTCGCCACTTCCCCCTCAAGGGGAGGTCAAAAACCCTCACTCGTCGATACAGCAACGATTGCAGCAAGCGCAGTTCCCCTTGCGGTCGTTGAAGAGCGCTGCGAACTCCTCCGCGCGGAGTCGCGGGGGCCGGGCGCCTTCGATCCGATCCACGTTCTGGGCGGTGATCCACTCGTCGGTAACACCGTCGAGGTCCGCCCACGTTCGTTTCGCCAATGCTGCCGGGTCAGTAGAGGCGCCAAGGAGTTTGGCTCTCTTCATGTCCGCGGCCGCGTGCTCAACGCTCTGCTTCGCTTTCGCTACAGCCGGCACGTACTTGAGTTGCATGAGCGCCTGGGTGTTGATCTCCACCTTGGCGGTGATGTACTTCTTCTCCACTCCCAGTTCGGCCGCGGCTTTTGGGTTTTCATTCACCCACTTTGCACCTTTGAGAATGGCCTTGGTGACCTTCGCTGCCGCAGCAGGGTACTTTCGTGAGAACTCTCCATTCACCACCACTGCACAGCAGTATTCATCGGCGTATGGCTGATCCTTTGCCTGGTCGACGATGGTCTTGGTGATCTTGTTCCCTTCCAGGATGGTGCCAATCGGGTCGGATGTGGCGACGGCGTCCAGTTCACCCTGCTGCAATCGCTGCCCAAGCAGCCCCGGCTCCATCGCCACCCAGGTAACTTCCTTGGCTTCTACGGAAGGATCGATGCCCACGGCGGCGAGTGTCCGGCTGGCAAACATGGCAGGCGGGCTGCCGATATTTGTCGGTACGCCAATCTTCTTCCCCTTCAGTTCCGCCACACTCTTGATGGGAGAATCCTTGGCGACCTGTACGCGGAGGCAGCCCGTGTGGACCCCGGCAGTGATCTTGAAGTCGCTCCCCTTCTCAACCCCCTTGAGGATGTACATGACGAGCGTGTGATTCGCCTGGAACTGCCCGCTGGCGAGTCCCTCGCGCAGACCATCCCAGTCTGTTTTGACGATCTCGACGTCGATCCCTTGCTCAGCAAACATCCCCTTTTCCTGGGCAGCGAAAATCGGTGCCTCGCAGGTCAACCCGAGGTACGCGACTTTGATTTTCCCCGGGTCGCCTTCGGTGGCGTTCTGACTTTTCCCGCACCCGGCGGGGAAGAGAGCGAAACCGGCCGCGATGAGCACCATCGCGGCGAATAGCGGGCGTCGGCGCCAGGAACGGATGGACAGACTGGTCATCGGAAAACCTCTGTAGAGAGCGGTATCCATTCAGAAGAATGAACGGACGGATTACTTCTTGAGGATCTTCTCCTGGTTCGCCAGGATGTCTTCCTGGTTCGCCAGAACCTTATCGAGCTTATCCTGATTGGTCAGAATCTTTTCCTGGTTGGCCAGGATCGTCGCCTGATTCGCGAGCAACGTCTCCAGCCGGGTCTGGTTGGCTTCAATCCGCGCCTGGTTGCTCAAAATCTGTTGTTGGTTCGCGAGGATTGTCTGTTGGTTTGCGAGCACTTCGTCGGTGGCCATTGTCGGATCTCCCTGGAAGTCCCCTCTTGATCCAGCATCATCGACGCTGGAAATACGGGCAAGTGAAGTCGTTATGACAGAGTCGCAACACGTCCAAAGCGAATGTACGTGCGAACGAGTGCAAGTATGCGCGGCGAGCGCGGGGAACACTCGGGGTGCCCACGACAACGCCAGCGCGGAATGCTCCCGGCGTTCTCTTTGGGTTGTGTCAGGTCAGTGCGGTTGTGGAGACGCGATCAGCCGATGCGCGGGGGATGGAAGATCGAAGTCGCCCGACGAACCGGGCGAGCGGAAATGAAATCGTCGAAGGACGTCGCGGCGCAATCAGTCGATGTGACCAAAGCCGAGAGTTGCGCCACTTCCTTTGCTTGCGGGCCGGATGTGGAGACTGGAGCAAACGGCAGACTGTGTCGCTCCGGCACTCGCGAGCAATTGGGTCCCGTGCACGGTGCTTTGGGCAAAGCGGGGAGATCGGTCTTCTCCGCAGCCGGAGGCGATGACGCTCTGTCGGGCTGTGAGGTCGCGTTGGCGTTCAGAATGACGACATGATCCCCACACTCGGCGCTCACCCGACCGGGCGATGCGCACGCGACCACAACGAGTAGCAAAGCCACCCGCCAGCCGTGAAACAGGGAATAGAGGCGAGTCGTCATCACCGCGACCAGAATCGATAATGGTGCGAGTTTACTCCGAAGGGAATCATCTCCGCAACCAAAAACGAGTGAGAATGACCAACGTTGGGAAGGGGGCAGTTAAAGCGTGACTGAGAACCCTGGTGGCAAAAACGGATCGGCCGGAAGCCAACGCGACACCGAAATTCGAAATGCGAGCCGATTATGTTACACGTGCGCAAATCGCCCCGCTTGATGTTGGTCTTATATTATTAAGATAATTAACGATTATGTTACACTTCCGCGACTGCCCCACTTGGTTTCTCTTGTGTAGCAAGTCGCTGTTCGGCCCAAACTTGGGCCGGCCAACGAGCTGCCCCACTCTTGTTCTGCTCGGAAAATAGTTGTGTCGCTTTCGTAGCCCCGCTCGGCATACCGTTCGAGCTATTTTCCCCTGTTTTCCGCTGGTTTCCGGTTTTCGAGCCGTTTTTCCTGTGTCGTCCGGTGTCGTCTGGTTTCGGGTTTTCGAGCCTTTTTCCTGTGGTCTGCGGGTCGGGCCGGTCAACGCACCAGCGCCGAAGGCCCACGTCATGATCGCAGGTGGTCGGCCCTCCGTACGGTCGGCGACCGTCGGTTCCCTCACCTGGGAGGATAACCCAACTCGACCCTTTTCACCATCTCGGGTGGTGCCCAGCAAGGTTGCTGTCCTCGTTGCGTTAGAACAGCCGTCCCTGTCCATTCGCATCGGGTGGCGGTTGAAATCGCGAGCAATCATACGGCGGCAGTCTGCCATCCAGCCCGTATTTCCTCGCAAACACGCGAAACACCCGCCCGATCATTTCCGCATACTCGCCCGTCCCACACATCCGCCGACCAAACTCGCTGTCGTTCAACCTTCCTCCGCGTGTTTCGCGCACCAATCGCTCCACTCGCGTCTTCCCCTCCGGCCAGGCCCGCGCCAACCACTCCAGAAATACCGGCGCGACTGACAACGGCAACCGCAACAGCACATATCCAGCCGCCCGTGCCCCCGCCGCTTTTGCCGCCGCCAGGATCGCGGGAATCTCGGAGTCATTCAGACCAGGAATAATTGGAGCCACCAACACGCGTACCGGCACGCCCGCCGCTGATAGTTCTCTCACCGTTCGCAGTCGAGCCGCAGGCGTTGATGCACGCGGTTCCATTGTGCGGGCCAGAGTCGGGTCAAGGGTCGTGATGGAGATGTTCGCGCGGGCGAGGCCATCGGCTGCCATCGGGCTGAGCAGATCGAGGTCGCGGAGAATCAACGCGCTTTTCGTGATGATGCCGATGGGCTGAAACGCGGCTGCCGCCACTTCAATACAGCAACGGGTAAGCTGAAACTGGCGTTCACACGGTTGATAGGGATCGGTTACGCCGGAGAGGCCGATCGGTTCGGGTACCCACGAGTCGCGGGCGAGGAATGCCCGGAACAGTTTGGGTGCGTCGTGTTTGACGACGATTTTCGACTCGAAGCCAAGACCCGCGTCATAACCGAGATATTCGTGGGTGGGTCGCGCGTAGCAGTAGGAACAGCCGTGTTCGCAACCACGGTACGGGTTCACGCTGTAACGAAAGCCCACATCAGGGCTGTCGTTCTCCGTCACGACGGACTTGGCGCGATCCGAAATAAATTCGGTGGCCGGGTTCGAACGAGCGGCGAGTTCCTCGGCGTCCAACTCGACCGTGTCGAGAGGTACGCGGGTGATCGTGTCGAAGCGCGACGGCGGGCGGATGATCGATCCGCGCCCGGAGATTTGTGAACGGATGTTCCCCATATGGACATTGTATCACGCTGCTTCTGGCGAGAGAAGGCCACGCCTGACACTTGGCACTACCGGGGTATACGGATTCGCGCGATAGTGGGTTACAATCAGATCACCGCCCAAAGAGGGTAACCGATTGAGTCGTGTCTCCGAGCATCCCGTGCCGCCTCTCGAAGCGGTCATTGAAACCGCAATCTACGCCACCGACCTCGCCGCGGCCGAATCGTTTTACGCGGGCGTCCTCGGCTTGCCGGTGATGGGTCGGGAGGCTGGTCGTCATGTCTTTTTTCGAGACTTCTCGCTGGAGGCGACAACATCAGGTCGTGGTCTGGGTCGCTGAGCAGCCCGCTTTCGGCTCCGTTTGTCGTTGTCTTGTTCCCGAGTCTTTGGCTGATTTCGCCAGCGTTCCAGGGCTAA
>Ga0209062_1000879_pt1 | contig 67542 bp, 68 predicted proteins | sample Coa_R2_2_FD_187158 | JGI IMG/M metagenome (GOLD analysis project Ga0209062, IMG submission 187158) | Surface soil microbial communities from Centralia Pennsylvania, which are recovering from an underground coalmine fire - Coalmine... | ecosystem: Environmental > Terrestrial > Soil > Unclassified... | reverse complement strand
GGATCGTCTTTTGTTTCCTGGGACTTCAGATGAGCAAGCGTGACAGCCGCAAACGGGTTGCTGTCGGCTTCCAGAACCGCATCGCGACCGCTGTAGTCTAACAGCTTCACGGCCTGGAACGTAAACCGCACTTCGCAGCCCCACTGCCCTTCATGGTGCGTGTCCGGCCGCCAACTGTTGCTCTCATCCCCCAATACCGCCAAACTCACAGGCATCCGACCGTACTTGTCCCGAAGGCGATGGTTGTAAACATACATCCGCTCGGCAAAGCTCGCGTCGTGCTGGCTCTGCACTTCAATGTGAATCAGAACCCACGCTTCCTGACCGGCAGGCGTCCACACCTTCACGAGCTTGTCCACCGTTCCTCGACCCGTTGCGGCTTCCGGCACAACCTGCTGAAGTTCCTTATCCATGAACTCGTAACCGCGGTTCCAGTCGATTCCACCGTGCACAGGCGGGAAGAAGAACGCGAGGAATGGTTCAAAGAACCACTCCAACGCCTCCTTCCAGGCAGTGTCGAACTCACTTGCCAACTCATCCATCAATCACTCCACATACAGGAACTCATTGAGGCAGAAGAGTACCTGGCAGAGGTCGGCCATAGCGGTTTCGCGAGCGGTTCCTGTCTGGCCCTTGAGGAACGTCGCGGCGGCGGCCAGTTCGTCCTTTGTCGGTTCGCGACAGAGCGCGAGCTTGTACGCCAGTGTGACGGCTTCCGTGTCGGTGGTTTTGCCATCGCCCAGAGCCCGTTTCGCGAGGCCATACGCGGCGGCGCGGACGTGTGGATTGTTCAGCAAGTGCAGCGATTGCGGCGCAACCGTCGTGCTGGGTCGTTCGCCCACGCCAACCGTACCGTCTGGCGCATCGAACACTACCAGCGACGGAATCAGTTTGCTCCGCTTCATGGTGAAGTAGATGCTGCGGCGCGGGCTTTCTTCACTCAACGTACCGGGGCCATACATCGTCGTGTTCAGCCGACCGCCAACGAAGAGAATGCTGTCGCGAATCACTTCGGCTTGCAGACGCCGCACGGGTTGCCGCCACACCAGTCTGTTGTCGGGGTCCAGTTTGGCCTTTGCTGCGTCGCTTGTGGAACTCTGTTGATAGGCGGCGCTGGTCAAGATGAGCTTGTGAATTGGCTTCAGCTTCCAGTCGTTGCGAATGAGTTCGCTCGCGAGGAAGTCGAGCAACTCCGGGTGCGTCGGCGGTTCGCCGCGAATGCCGAAATCGCTCACGGTCGCGACAATCCCGCGGCCGAAGTGTTGCTGCCAGAGGCGATTCACGATGACGCGCGCGAGCAAGTGCCCCGCGCCGTTCTGGGTATCGGTGATCCAGTTCGCGAACGCAGTGCGGCGGTAACTGAGCCGGCTTCCTTCCGGTGCCGGCTTCACCCACTTCGTTTGCGCCTCCGCGTCCGGCATCAGCGATTGCAGGAACGCCACCTGCGCCACGCCGTTCTTTTGCCCCGGATCGCCGCGACGGAGAAAGTGTGTTTCCTTCAGGAAGTCGTCGCCCTGCGTGTGGAGTCGGATGGCCGGCAGTCCCTCGCTAGAAACCAGTGCCTTCACTTTGTTCGGCTTGGGTGCTTTCGCGGCGTGGTCGCGTTCTTCCTTCAGAAGCTTCTGGTACGCCGCGTCCTGCGGCGCGTACCACTTCAGCACCGCGGCGACTTGTTCCGGCGTTCGCTTCTCGGCGGGCAGAGCGAGTGCGGCGAGCACCACATCCGACAGCGCAACGCCAGCGAGGTCGGGTTTGTCGCTTCCACTCACACTGATCCGCGGCCGGCCCATGCCGTGCCCGGTGTTGTTATTGAACGAGAGGGTGACGATGAGCTTCGTACCTTTCGGGAAACCAACCGGTTTCTCGAAGGTAAACGCGGCGGCGTGGTCTTTGCCGAACTGCGGATCGACAGCCCACGCGGTTGTGACGTTGTCGTCAATCGCAGCCGCGACCGGCAGTCCTTTCTGCTCGAAGGTGGCACGCGGATTGGTCAGTTTCACGCGCACGGGAGGTAATCCATCCACCGCGATTGCCTCCGCCACCACGCGAATATCTGATAGCGCGAAATTGCCGTTGGTCGCTCGACCGGGTCCGCCCTTCACGAGCGACGGATGCGACAACGCTTCCAACCGGAGCGACTGAACGCTCGGCAGGTCTGTGACCAGTTCGAAGGTGAGTGTTTCCGTGGTGGGATTCTTCCCCGAGAGCAGCACGCTGCCGTCTGGTTGCGGAGTGAGGGTGGCACCGCCGGCGGACTTGCTTGCGGTCAGCCGCGGAAGCACCCAGGTGTTCGGCGGAATGAACTTCCCGGCCTTCTCTTTTTCCCATGCCGCGAATTTCGCTGGTAACTGCTCCTTCTCGAACTTCGCGATGGCGTCGAGGAACTGTTTGTGATCGTCATCGAATGCGGCTTTCGCCTTTGCATAGCCCGCGGGGTCGAGGTCGAGATCCACTTCCGTGCGAACGACGGTCGTGAATGTCGCAAGCATCCGGTAGTAGTCGCGGGCCGGAATCGCGTCGTACTTGTGATCGTGGCAGCGAGCGCAGCCGACCGTCAGGCCGAGGAACGTGGTGCCAATGTTGCCGAGGATGTCGTCGAGTTCGTCGTAGCGGTGCTTCTCGACTTCGTTTTTGGTGATCTGCGTGCTGTGAACGCCAGCCGCGAGGTAACCAGTCGCCATCATCGCGAGCGGGTCATTCGGTGCGATCTCGTCGCCGGCCAGTTGCCACTTCGTAAATGTGTCAAACGGCAGATCGGCGTTGAGTGCCTTGATAACGAAGTCGCGGTAGTGGTAGGCGGTAGGTCGGTCGTAGTCGTGTTCGAAGCCATGACTCTCGGCGAAGCGTGCAAGGTCGAGCCAGTGCCGGGCCCACTTTTCGCCAAAGTGCGGACTGGCGAGCAAGCCATCCACCACCTTCTCGAACGCATTGGGCGAAGTGTCCTTCAGGAACGCATCCACCTGTTCCGGTGTGGGCGGAAGCCCAATGAGATCGATGTAGACACGGCGGATCAGCGTTCGCTTGTCGGCTGCGAGATTCGGCTTGATCCCGGCGACTTCGAGCTTCGCGAGCAGAAAGCCATCGATGGGGTTTCGCGTTTCGGGTTTCGGATTGCGAATGTCTCGTGCTAGCGGTTGATACGCCCAGTGCTTCTTTGCCTCCACGGAAAGAACTTTTCTCGTCCAGGCGGTTTCGTCCTTCTCGATGAACGGGCGGTCGTAGGGTGCGCCGAGGTCAATCCACTCCGCGATCTTGGCGATCTCCGCATCCTTGAGCTTCGCCCGCTCGTGCGGCATGTGCGGCTCTTTCTGATGAGCCGTGAGTTGGTAGAAGAGGCTCTTCTTGTGATCGCCGGGAACGATCGCGGCCCCGCGGCTGCCGCCTTTGAGCAGCCCCTCGCGGGTGTTCATGTCGAACTCACCCTCGATTCGCTCGCCGCTATGGCATTTCACACACTTCGCTTGCAGGACGCCCCGCACCTGAGACTTGAACAACTCGGTCCCCTTCGTCATCTTCGCGACATGATCGGGATCGAGCTTTTCTTTCTCTTTGTCTTTGGATTGCGCAAATCCGGGTGTGTGAAGGCCCGAAATCAGCAGGACGGCGAGGAGAAAAGTGAGCAGCGCAACGCCGTGAGGAGTGGTGAGACGCATCAGCAGAGAACCTCGGCGGGTGGGATACTTACGAGGTTATCAGCGGGACGCACGGATGGGAAGTGAATGGACGGTAACGATGTGTGCTCCGTTTGTAGCATCAGCGGGGAATATCCGGTAGCAATTCCGGTTTATTCGCTACGGACATTGTGTTCACTACCTCGGCGCGGTACAACCCAACTCTGGAATAAATTGAGGGAGGAATTACCGATGCTCTGCCCGCGCTGCTACGGTAAGCACGTCGTCACATTCAACGGCTCGCGGATCCCCTGTCCGGAATGTGCCGGCATCGGTGAACTGCACTGTTGTGATGGCCTTCGCGAGCAAGAAGATTGTCCTGTCGCTTCCCCCTCGTCGGCGAGTTCCAAATTCCAGGGAGCAAACTCTAAAATCAAAACGGACGAGCCAGGATCACGAGTCTGAGTCGGAAGTCCAACTGGTTCAAGTATGAGGAAAGGCGATTTTCATCTTTGATCCATAATTTCCGGCCGCAAACATACTGCGTGTAAAATTTTGCCTTCATCTTATCCTAATCCGGCTTCCGATCCGCCAATCGCGTGCGGACGCGGCCAATGAGCATGGCGTGGTCAAATGCCAGCGGTGGGGGTTGATCCAGAGCGAACCATGCGACTTCCGCCGCATCATCGGCCGCTGTTGGCTGAACCGCATGGGGATCCACCTGCGCCAGATATACCACGCTAACCGTCCAGCCACGCGGATCGCGTCCCGGATCGCCAGTAGTATACAGTTGTTCCATTTCGGCGGCCGCTACGCCCGTTTCTTCGGCCAGTTCGCGCCGGGCGGCGTCCGCCAGTCGCTCATTCTCGTCGACGAAACCTCCTGGCAGTGCCCAACTTCCGGCAAATGGGTCATTCTTACGACGGATTAAAAGTATTCGCGGCCGGGGCTCGCGGGTCACAATCGCCACATCCACTGTCAAGGCCGGTCTGGGATAATCGTAAGTGTGCTTCTGACCGCGATTGGTGCTCATGGGACTCTCCGCCCGCCTTGAAGTTGCGGTGAAACTCTAAAAACGCCTTGAGTAACTTAGCCTTTTCCTGAACCCCCGCCGGAGGGGGGAAAATCTAACCGTGTGGTACAATGACTACGCTTCCGGGGGGCATGTTGGAAGCAGCAAGATCAATGAACCGAACCCCAAGTGAACCGCGGAGCAGGTCGCCATCTGGTGTCCCTGTAGCCCCTTTATCGGTACCGCAGGTAAGCGTAAGGAGAGGTGCTTTGTGCAGTTACAACAAATCGCGCCGGTCAAAATACCGGCCGCGCCACAGAAAATCGTGGTGTGGGAAGCGTTCGATGTAACCGATCCGATGACACGGACTGCGTCGAAACTTTACGAGCAGACGCTGGACGCCGACGAACGTATTCCGTGGATGTGGATCGAACAATCTGTTCAAGATCGGACGAAGAGCAAGCCGCGTTCGGGGGAATGGAGCCGGCATTTGCTGTTGGCGGCGCCCGAAGGTAAGCAAGACGACCCGACGTCACTTGCGGGTTATGTCTACGGCGCGCTGTTGCCGGGTTACGGCGGCTATCTGTGTTACGTGGGCGTGGCGAACTGGGCGCGTCGCATGGGCGTTGGCTCGCGGCTGTACGATCAGTTCTTCAAAGTGTTGCGTGTGGACGCGGGTGAACTTGGCGAACCGTTGCCGTTTGTGATTTGGGAAAGTCACCGCCCGGACCCAACTGCACCGGCCGGCGACTGGGAGAACTGGACAGCTCGCACGCGGTTGTTCGATCGCGTTGGTGGGTTGTGGATCGATGGCGTGGACTTCCTCTCGCCGAACTTCGCGATTGATGAGGAGGATGACGACGCCCGACCCGTGCCGCTCCAGTTGTTCATCAAGCCGCTGGATACGCCGGAATCGGCATTCACGCCGGAACGCCTGCGTGAGATCGTCGGTGGCTTGCATCGCGAAGTGTATCGCAACGAACCGGGTAGCAAGATGTATGACCGGACGTTGCCGCCGGGCTGCGAACCGCGTCTCCGCCCAGCCCGTGCCGCGGGCGTGCGGAAGACCGAGCGCGGCGAACACGTGTAAGGGCGAACGGCGGATGTCAGGCGAACCCCGCCCGCAAGGGCGGTGGGTGCTACAAAACACCCACCACCCTTGCGGGCGGGGTTCGCTACCCACCGCCCTTGCGGGGGTTCGCCTGAGTAGGTCGGGTGGGAATCGAACCCACGATTCCGCGCTTATCAGACGCGGGCCTTACCATTTGGCCACCGACCTGTACACCGTCTTCAACGCCGCTTGCGTTTCTCCGTGATAGAGCCGCCACACACTTCTCAGGTTCACCCCGCGTGAACGAATTGCGAACGTATACCGCGCGCTGGGTGTTCCCCGTTAGCGGGCCACCGCTACTAAACGGTACCGTCACTGTTCGCGGGGAGTGCATCGAAGCCGTAGAGCCTCACGGCACCCGCACGCCGGACGAAGACTTCGGCAACGCCGCGGTCATTCCCGGTCTGGTGAATCCACACACCCATCTCGATCTGTCCGGCGCACGCGGTCTGATTCCGCCCACCGACCCCCAACACTTCACCGACTGGCTTCGCGGCGTGATCGCTTACCGCCGCACGCGTTCGCCTGAGCAAGTTCAATCCGACATCCGCGCCGGGCTGGCCGAATGCCTTCGCTTCGGTACCACCCTCATCGGCGACATCGCTTCCGAGGGGGCGAGCTGGGATGCACTCGCGGGAGCAAAGACGCGGGCCGTGGTGTTTCACGAACTGATTGGCCTTTCCTTGCAACGATCAGCGGAGGGAATGGTGGTGGCCTCGACACTCGCCAGCTCACCTCGCCAGACTCCGACATGCCGACTCGGGCTGAGCCCCCACGCTCCTTATAGCGTCCGACACGCACTTTTTGAGAAGGTCGCGGAACTCGCTCGGCTTCATCATCTCGCGGTGGCAGTTCATCTCGCGGAATCGCCCGGCGAATTGGAACTCCTCAAGAGCCACACCGGACCGTTCCGCTCGTTCCTGCAAGACCTTGGCGTCTGGCAATCGGATGCGTTCAGTGACTCACCAGAAACATGGATTACCCGACGCCTGCGCCGCGCACCCGATTTGTACGTTCATGCGAACTATCTCGCTCCAACCAAGCACATTCCACATAGTGGCAGCATCGTCCACTGTCCGCGCACGCATGCGGCGTTTGGACATCCGCCGCATCCCTTTCGCGAGTTCCTCGCACGCGGGGTTCGCGTTTGTTTCGGCACGGATAGCCTCGCATCCAACCCCGACCTCGATGTTCTTTCCGAAGCACGGTTCGTGCGGCGTCGGTATCCGGACTTCCCCGGCGATCAGTTGCTTCGCATGGTCACGCGCGGCGGGGCCGAAGCACTCGGCTTGGACAACGAAACCGGCAGTCTCGAAGCGGGCAAGAGCGCGGACTTTGTCGTCGTGCCGCTACCCAACGCCGACACACCTCCGCACGAGCTTCTATTCGCGGATCATGCAGGCGACCGCCGCACGATGTTTCGCGGTGAATGGCGAAACTGAAGCCGACACCCACGATCAGTATCCCTTGCTCTCTCGCCGGACGACAAGTGGTTGGTTACCGCTGGCCGCGACGGCAGCTCTTCGTTTGGGATCTGACAGCCGACAAAGTGGTCGCGGCTTTGGACGAAGGCGTAATGGGCTTCCAGACGGTCGCGTTCGCGCCGGATGGCAAACCGCTCGTGACCGGCGGCATCGACCGCAAGGTATCCCTCTGGGACTTCGACCGAGTGCTCAAGGATCATCGTGTCAAATAGGGACGCGGCGGTTGCCTGCGACACGGCGGATTAATCAAGCTGTGGTGACGGAGGGCGACCGATGACCGAAACGGAGTGGCTGGCCTGTCAGAAGACTGAAGCCCTATTGACTTATGTCGATGGCCGCACAACGGAGCGGAGGTTTAGGCTATTCGCCTGCGCATGCTATTGGCGGGACAGGCTATTGTCTCATATTAGGAAAGAAGTAGAGCTGCTCCATCAGACAATCGAGAACGACGAACTCGGTGTTTGCAGACTCTTCTCTTCACGCGGTGGCGACTGCCGATTTTTCACCAGGAACATCGAGCGGTTCGCCGAGTATATCCTCGACGTACAGCATCTTCACCAGCACGAGGATTGCGACCGAGAGCGGAGTCGCGGCGATGATTCCGATCACTCCGAACAGACCGCCCATCAACCCCAGAGCGGCGATGGTCAGCACGGCCGGTAGCCGGATCGTATTCTGCTGAATAAGTGGAATGAGCAGGTAACCCTCGACAGACTGGGCCAGTGCGTAGACAACCAGCGTCCAGAGAACGACGGTTGGCCCTTGCGGGATTGTGAGCAGAAGAGCCGGAACGACGGAGATGATTGCACCGAGATATGGAACCGCCGCAAGGAGCGCTGCGGCAATTGCGAGAATCAGAAACTGCGGCACTCCGATGATCCACAGTCCGATGCCGGTAATGATCCCCACCGCGATCATGACCATGAGCCGGCCAAGCATCCACCACTTCAGATGAAACCCCACTGCCGCGAGCACCTGTGCAGTGCGTGGACGATGGCGAGGAGGAACGAGCTGGCGCAAGCCCTCCAGATAGGTTTCCGGGCTAGCCGCAAGATAGAGTGTGAGAAACGCGAGCAGAATAAGGTCCCCCAGCACGCCGAGTGTGGTCGAAAACAATGCCGTCACACGGCTGGCCAGATCCGCTGGACTGGCGGACAGAAACTTGTCCGCGGGCGGAGCCGCATCCAGAACCTGTCGCCCCCACTCGTGTTGCTGGAGGGAAACTCGCGTCTGTTCGAATGACTTCGGCAAAGCGGTTGTGAACTGGTCGAACTGTTTGGCCACGGTTGCACCCAGGATGTAGCCCACGCCGGCGGTTAATGCCAGAAGAGCGATCACCACAAGCGCCAGCGACCAGCCCGCGCCGATGCCGATATATCGGGCGATGGCATCGCTGGCGGTGCGGAGAAGGAGCGCCAGAAGGACCGCGAGAAAGAACAGAATGAAGACGTCCGACGCTTTCACGAACGCCCACACCAAGGCAACCGCCAGCATGGCGATGCCCGCCACGATCAGGACGCGGCGGATGAATTCGGCCCGGCTCATCGCCGATCGATTCTCAGTTGAATTGCTGAGAGGGCGTTGGTTGATCACCGTGGATACTCCTTCAGCGAATTGGACTCCGAATTCACATCTTTTCCTTGATCCCACTGCTGACCAACCACCAGTTCACGGGATAACTCGTCAGGAATCCGGCGATCATCGCCAGTTGCATCATGAACCAGAACACCGCCCCGGTCTTATCCAGCTCATGACCGAAGATCGCGAATGTGACGATCGCCATCCACCCATACATCCCCACCTGCCAGGCGGTGAGTGAGAGACTGTCGGCTTTGATCGCTGCGAGCAACCCTTGACCCGGCGAGAGCTTCTTCATCGGCTTGATTGTGAAGTACTGGAACGCGATCCCCAGGAGGAACGCGGCAATGTAATCGAGTATCCACGCACCGAAAATGCGATGGCCGAAGAGGGAGAACGACACAAACGAAAGGAGCACTCCCTCGACAAGCACATCGCCCAGAGTGCAGCCCGCGCCACAGTGTGTCGCGGCAATACCCACCGATTGCCAGAACCGCTTCCGCTTGGCCGGTGGATCCTGGCCCGCCATCTTCGCATCTTGCATCGCCTTGTGGGTCGAGAGTCGGCCGATGGTGAAATACGCCCATAACGCCAGCGGACCGGCGTACAGACCGGTGATCGGCCAGACCACGTTCATCACCCTCATGTGCTGTCGGCGTCCGGCGAGGATGTCGATCAGGATCAGGAACGCGGACAATAGAACCGAGAGCCAGAGATCCCGGCAAGGGTGATGAGCCAGTCCGGCATGACAATTCCCTGCGGAACTCAATGGCTGTGCTCTCCTTCAGCGGCCTGCACAATCGCAACACGGAAATCGGCATTTTCCCAGCGGCGATCCGCCGTCCAGTGGAAGGTGAAAACAACTTCGCTTCCGGGCGGCATTCGTTCGGTGGGCAGATCAACGGTGTAAATGCCCAGTCCGGTGTCGACGGCGTCCACTTCCTGTGAGTCTTTCCACTTATCTGCGCTCCAGCGAACGACAGCCGGGCTGAGCACTTCGATGCGAAGAGTGTGCCCCACGGGCAAATCGCGGAGTTTTTGGTTGAATCGCCACACGCGCAGTCGCGGCCTGGCATGCCCCTTCGCGTAACGCCGAACCGTCTGTCGCGGCTGATCGAAAATAGCTCCGTCCCGCAGTGAGCGGAGCAACTTCACATACTCGGCGTGGGCCCACACCAACGGGCAGGCGGAAGTGGTGGGCCGACCGAAGAAGAGATATTTCTCCGGAATATCGGGTGCATCCCACACCTGTTCGGGGATCAGTCCGGTATCGGTCGCGGTTGCCTCCATCCACTTCAGCATCCGTTCCGCTTCTTTTGGCCGGCCGGCGGCCAATTCGTAGTGCCCGCGTTCGCCGGTCAATAGAGGCCAGGCACGACCCACACCACCCTTATTGTCGAATGCTCGTCCGTCCGGATATTCGCCGTATTTGTCGCCGCTGTAACGCCGCCAGCCGGGGCCATAGCCGAGATCCACCTTCAACACCGCGTCGATGACCTTCACCGTGTTCAGAATGTGCGGATCATCCGGCGTCCGGAGTCCGAATCGAACGAGAGCGAGGGCATCCGGGCTGACGGAACTTTCATCTGCGTCGTCGCGTGGATTGGATCCTTTTATCGGCGGTCCACCGCGTGGATTGGTCCTGCCAAGACGGACGTAATAGCCCTCCACGCCAACGCGCTTGGCGAGATCCGTTCCGGTCACGTACGTCCAGCGTTCGATGCTCGCGTTCCAGATGTCTGCTGTTTCACGGAGATAGCGGGCGAGGTTCGGTTCGCCGTTCTCGGTGGCCAGATCGGCAGCAGAAAGAAGAGCCGCAATCTCGGCGCTGAGAGTGAAGGGAGAATAGCCACCGTCGTGTTCCCACCGGTCTTCGGGTGTGGCGGGCCCGTTACGGAGGATATAACCCATCCCCTGTCGGACCATTGGCCAGAACTCCGCCGCGTCACTCTTCTTGATGGCACCTTCTCGTCGCGCGAGATCGAGCAGCAGAACCGAGAGAGCGGTTTCGTCCATCTGGATGCCGCTCCAGTATGGCGTGCCGTTGAGCCACATGTTCTGCGACCAGTGACCATCGACTTCCTGCGTCGCGGCGAAGAACGTGAGAGCGGCGCGAGCGTACTCGTGGCTGCCCGCCGCGAGGAATCCTCCGGCCGATTCAACCAGGTCGCGTGGCCAAACCAAGTGATAGCCGCCGGTGTCGTCGCCGGTTCGTGCTTGCCCAAACGGCACAGAAAGGCTGGCGACGATCGCGCCGGGCGGAGCCTTTGCCTGATGGGTTTGCAACACGGCCGTACTGGCGCGATAAACGGTCGCGGTTCGCTCCTCTTTGCCTTCGAGGGGACGCAGATGGGATTGCCATTGTTGCCAGCCCGCCTTGTAGCGAGTCAGCAGAACGTCGAAATTTTCGAACAGAGCGGCGCGGGCGTGCAGACCGGCCGCGTCCGGGTCGAAACCAAAGGCGAGCACGAGCAGAAACTCACCGCTGGCCGGATATTCAATCTCCCCGGTCAGCACGACGTTGCCGCCATCGGCGCGGTCGTAGCTCCACTTCATCTGTTTGTGTTTGGCAAGATCCTGCCACCCATCCGACTTGCCAATAAACCCGGCGGAACGCTTCCCCCACGGGACCGAACAACCGAGTGCAACCGCAACACCATCGCCCGATGCAAACAGCATCGGAACACCCTTGAAATCGCCAACCCATCCACTGGCCTTCTTGTCGAGGTGAACATTGAGAATGGCATGCAGCGCCAGGCCGTGTCTCTCAGGTTGAAAGTGAGTGCGCTGGAGAATGACGGACCGATCCGGGTGGGCACACACCGTCTTTTCGATGCGGTAGTACCCCCGTCGGCAGCGGTTGGTGAGCCGATAGGCTGGTACTCCGTGCTCCAGGAGCGCCGCCGTGAAATCGGCGCCGTCCTTTTCCCACGAAAAGAATTCCTTCCCATCGGTCACGGCCAGACCAAGGTCGCGCGTCTGCGGTTTATCGGCGCAGGGAAAAAAGGTCTCTTCAATCACTCCACGGCCGAGCGTGAACCATACAGAGCTGTCATGGCCAAATGTCGTTCCCACCCCCGCTTTCGAACCGGGGTTCCACACCGCCGGGTTGCCTGGTGCCCCCGGCGCCTCTGACTGCTGCTCACCCACGACGCATGCCTCCCTCAGCTGGGTAACGGAGATAGGAACTAACCACAGACACACAGCACGGCTGAACCGTCACAAAGAAATGCAGCCGTTCGTAATACAGAGACACAGAGAAAGACAAAGACAGGCAGAGAGTTTTGACAGGACAACAGGATGAAGCGGGATCGAAATCCAGCGTGTTCATCCTGTTCAGAGGTGTGGGGTATCCCACATACCCACTCGAAAGCTCTTCTCATTCTGTTCTTCTCTGTGTCTCTGTCTCTCTGTGGTTAGTTCCTCCTCTCGGTCTTCATGGTTATTTCGACGAGGAGCGACTTCGGCCTCGTGGAATGACCGCGATCAGTAGCCCGTGGATCCCCATCCCCAACCCCACCACGGTATGACCGCGAAGCAGAGCAGGATCAACCAGAGAACCAACACCACGCCCAGGGCGCCGGAAGGGCGATAACCCCACCGGCGGGAGTACGGCCAGGCTGGGAAGAGAGCAAAGATCAAGGCGATCAGTAACAACATCAGGAAGAATCCCATGATTCTCTCCTTTGATTCTTGAAGGAGTTGCTGCTTACTGAGCAGCACGGGCTTGGAGAGCTCACACCCGAATGAGCGCCAGACCCGATTCCGGATCGGGCTTCCGTTCGAGATGTTCGGGGTACTCCTCGAGTATCAGTTCGAGCGTGGGGCGAACGTGGGCTTTCTTCAGATGCCCACCGCGCGTGGACCCATCCAACCGGCCAACAATGACGTGAGCGTGAACCACCGGCTCGCCGTTCTCTTTCCAGGCAATATCACCCGCGAGAGTGAGCACCTCCACTTGCTCATTCACGGGAATGTCCTTGTACTGCTTGCTCGGCCAGTCGAAGTAGGCGAGCACAGCATCCGAAAACGTACCGATGGCAGTGAAGTGAGCCGAACGTGGCTTGTGTTCCTTGGCGAACTGCTTCAGTCCGGCCATCACCTCGTCGCCAGTCTCGTAGATCAGCACGAACACTTGCTCGCGGTCGTCATTCACTAGCTTGGCTTTCATTCTCGCCCCCACTGGCATGAGATCGCCGGGCCAATGATCTCAGAAGCAATCCGCCTGCCAGAATCGCCCCGCCAGCGACAAGAGCTCCGGTGAGAACTCCGGATTGCCGTGATCGGCCATCGGTTACGGCCACAGGTTTATCTTCGCGCGCTAATGCCGACGCCATAACCTGTGCGATGTGTTGCGCCTGGCGTCCTGCGCCCTGCGCAATTTGAGTCTGACAACTGAAGCCGTCGGCGATAAGCAACTCATCGGGGTCTGCCGCACGCACGGCTGGAAGCAATCGCTGCTCCCCAATCGCCATCGAGACGTCGTAGTGTCCGGCTTCAAATCCGAATGACCCGGCGAGCCCGCAACAGCCCTTCTCCGGTTCGCTCACTTCCACGCCCATCTTCTTCAGTAGTTCCATGTCGTCGCTCGCGCCGATCACCGACTTGTGGTGGCAGTGAACGTGAACGAGCGCCTTTCCACCGATGTGCGGCGGACGCCAGTTTTTGGCCTGCTGGTGGAGAAACTCGGTGAAGTAGAACGTCTGATCGTGGAGTCGCTTCGCATCTTCGTTCGCGGGGAAGATCTCGGACAGTTCGTCGCGGAACACGGCGGTACAACTCGGCTCCAGACCGATGACCGGTACATTCGCTTCGATTGCTGGCTGCAACGTTGTGAGGACGTTGCGGAGATAACGCTTTGCGGAATCGAGCATGCCGAAGTCGTAGAGCGGCCGACCGCAGCAGAGGTGCGCGCGCGGAACCACGACGCGATAGTCGGCATCTTCCAGCACCGCGACCGCGGCCTTTCCGCGTTCTGGTTTGAAGTAATTGGTGAAGGTGTCCACCCACAGCACAACCATCTGGCCGGAGGTCTTGCGCTGCGGGCGGGCGAAGTACCAATCCTTGAAGGTCTCAGTTGCGAATGGAGGCATGGCGCGCTGTTGCGCGATTCCACCCATCCACTTGGCTACGGCACTCAGACCCGACGTTTGACTGAAGAAGTTTGCTATCTCCGGTGCAATCGAGGCGAGACGTGCCCAGACATTGATGAATCCCATGCTGTATGCGTGTCGGGGGCGCACGCGGCCAGCGTAGTAGTGCGACAGAAACTCGGCCTTGTACGTGGCCATGTCCACGTTCACGGGGCAGTCGTGCTTGCAGCCCTTACACGACAAGCACAGGTCGAGCGCGTCCTTGACTTCTTCGCTTCGCCAGCCATCGGTGAGCACATCGCCGTTCATCATTTCGAACAAGAGGCGTGCCCGGCCGCGTGTGCTGTGTTTCTCTTCGCGCGTGACCATGTAACTGGGGCACATGGTCTGTTCGCCGCCCTCACGGCGGCATTCCCCCACCCCCACGCAACGCAACGCAGCCCGTGCATAGGAATGCCGATCTTTTGGAAAGTGGAAGTGCGTTTCCGGTTGCGGAGGGTTGTAGTCGGGTCCGACGCGAAGGTTCGTGTCTATCGGGTACGCATCGATTTTCTTGCCGGGGTTCATTTTCCCCTGCGGATCCCAAATCGCCTTGAACTCGCGAAACGCCTGATACAGCGTCTCGCCAAACATCTTCGGCAGAAATTCGCCGCGCGCTTGCCCGTCGCCGTGTTCACCCGAAAGCGATCCGCCATAACTGCACACGAGATCGCTCGCTTCATTCATAAACGAGCGATATTTCTTGACGCCATCCGCCGTGTAGAGATCGAACTGAACGCGACAGTGGATGCAGCCCTGACCGAAGTGGCCGTAAAGCGATGGCTTGTATTCGTACTTGTCGAAAAGTACTCGCAGGTCGCGGAGATAGCCCCCCACTTTCTCCGGCGGAACGGCGGAATCCTCCCAGCCCGGCCACGCGTCCGGGTGGCCGGGTACCCACGCCGTTGACCCCAGCCCACCCTCGCGGACCTTCCAGAGTTTTTGTTCATCCTCTTGGTTGTCGAACAGTTTCATTGATGGCGGGTTCTTCGCGTTCTTGAGTTTTTCCATGCAACGCTTCGCTTGCTCGTCCGAATCCGCCTTGCTTTCCCCGCCAAACTCGACCATCAGGAATCCATGCCCCTCCGGCAGGAGTTTCAGATTTGCGTTCTTGTCGCCTTTTTTCTGGACATACTCAATAAGCAAATGATCCAACCCCTCGAGCGCCGTCGGCTTGAACGGGAGAATCTCCATGAGATGTTCGCAGGCGGTGTAGACGTCGGAATAGCCGAGCACCAGGAGCGAACGGGCTTTCGGATTCGGGACGAGGTTGAGAGTCGCTTCGAGGAAAGTCACACACGTGCTTTCCGTCCCCACGAGTGCCTGGGCGACGTGGAAGTTATTCTCCGGCAGAAGGGCGTCGAGGTTGTAGCCAGAGACGCGACGTGGAAGTTTCGGGAAGCGAGTGCGGATCTCATCGGCGTATTTGTCACGGAGTATCTTGAGCTTGGAGTATATCTCACCACGTCGGCCGCCAGCGGCGATGATGCTCTCCAACTCTTCGGGGGAAGTGGCACCGACGCGCATTCGCATGCCGTCGTAAGTGAGGATTTCCAGTTCATGGGTGTTGTCGGCGACGCGAAGTCCGCGCCCGAACTTGGCGCCGAGAAGTGAGTGTGAGCCACAGGAATCGTTGCCGAGCATCCCGCCGAGAGTGCAGTGATTATGCGTGGAGGGGTCAGGCGCGAATGTGATTCCGTGTTCACGGCTGGCCATGTGGCGCAAGGTGTCGAGCACGCAGCCCGGTTGCACGGTGGCGAGTTTGTTCTCCGGATCGATATGGATGACGTGGTGCAGATACTTGGAAAAGTCCATCACGACCGCCACATTGCAGCACTGGCCAGCGAGGCTGGTTCCTCCTCCGCGCGACAATACCGGCGCGTTGTGTGCTCGTGCTGCGGCCACGGTGGCGACGACATCCTCAATGGATCGCGGCACGACCACACCAATCGGCACCTGCCGGTAGTTCGAGCCATCGGTGGAATACAGCGCCCTGCTACCCGCATCGAACCGAACTTCGGCGTTTGTGGTACGCCGCAGTTCGGCTTCCAGTGATCGGGCCGCGTTGGACGCAATCGCCGTCCGACTGTCATCGCGGTGCTGCCGCTCGAAACGTGCGCGTTCGTTCTCTTCCCGGAGGACGGTAAGACTGATTGCCATGCAAGTTCTCCAAAAGTAGTAGGCACACTCCGTGTGCCGTTCTGAAAGGCAACGGCACACGGAGTGTGCCTTCTACTTTCACGCCGACCACGTCTTGAACCGCTCGGCGTCCTTTTGCTTGAACTCCAGCCCCAGTCCGGGCCGGACCGGGTTGGGGCGCAAGGTTCCGTTGATCGGCGTGGCGACGCCGTCAAAAAGCATGGCTTCGATTCGGGTGTGGTCGTGGAAGTATTCCAGGTGGCGGAAATCGGCGGTGATAGCACAGGCGGGATGCAGATGAAGGGCCGGAGCACAGTGAGCCGAGAACGGCAGGCCGCACGCTTCGCACAGATCGGCAACTTTGAGGAAGCCGGTGATGCCGCCACAACGCGACGCATCGGCCTGGAGCACGTCCACTGCGCCGGCTTCGAGCATGCGCTTGAAGTACGACAGGTCGTAGCCGTACTCCCCGGCGGCGATATGCATGCCGGCTGGGCCACGATTGCGGAGCACTCGCAGTCCGACGAGATCGTCCGACGATACCGGTTCCTCGAACCACGTCACTCCCAGCGCGGCAAATTCCCCGGCGAACGCCAGCGCCTGCTTGCGGTCATAGGCACCGTTGGCATCCACGAACAACTCGACGCTGTGGCCGATGGCATGCCGGGCAGCGCTGACGCGCTCGCGATCGACTTCCGGGTGCGTGCCGACTTTCATCTTCACGCGCGGGATGCCCTGCGCCGCCCAGCCCGCCAACTGATCCTGAAGTCGTTTGATGCTGTAGCTCGTAAATCCGCCGCTACCGTAAATATTCGCGGCAGCGCGAGCGCCTCCAAGCAGTTTGAAGAGTGGCAGCGCGAGTAATCGCGCCTTCAAATCCCAGAGTGCGGCATCCACGGCGGAGATCGCCATCGCCGAGACACCGGGCCGACCGAGATTCCGTACCTTCCGCCACATCGCCACCCACGCGGCCGGAACATCGAAGGCATCCCGATCGATGACGAGCGGAGCGAGGTGGTCGTGAATGAAGCGGGCGGTGGAGACATCGGCATAGGTAAAGCCGATCGCAGTCGCCCCACCGCCCGCAACTTCCACAAGTACCAGAACGGTGCTGTCCCACTGGTAGGTGCCGTCGGCTTCGGGTGCGTCGGTCGGGATCGTGTACGCCGATACGCTCACCCGCTCGACGGCGGCAGCGGAGCCGTCGTGCGCGCTCATGCGAGTCCTCCAAGTTGGTCTCTGTCGCGCATGGTTGTGGGGTGAGCAATACTCACCCCACGAAACGTCAGACACCTCACGGACCAGCGACAGCCCGGTAGGTGAACAGGCCAGCAATAAACAGGATTGCGCAGATGACGAGGAAGATGTAGAAGAGCACCTTCGCGACATCAGCAGCGCCGGCCGCGATATTGCTGAAGCCAAATAGCGCTGCGATCCCCGCAATGATCAGCGCAACCAGAGCCCATTTCAGTAATGCCATGACAGGTCTCCTTATGTGAAGGGCGATTGCATTCAACACGGGCGATTCGATCGAGACGTAGCCGAGCGAGGGATTTCACTGTGAACGCCTGAATCCCTCGTCCCCCAACAGCGCTAATGGAAGGCTGGAAGCACTTTGCGGAGCGCGTTGAACAGTTCCTGGGCTCCCTCGCTGGCCTTTTGGATCATCCCGCTGAGCCCAAGTTGAGACAGGCCGGCGGTCTATCCCAAAAACCGACCTTATCTGCGTTAGGCCTTGCTCTTGAGCGCAGCGACGACTGGCGATTCTTCGAACTCCCAGCCATCGCCCTGGTTCCACGGCCCGCGAGCATCCTTCCCGAGTTCGCCCTCGCCGGTGGAGTCGTCGAAGTACTTGTTGACATACTCCCTGGAGGGAGGAATCTCTCCAACCGAGAAGGGGTCCTTGCCGAGGCTTTCCAGCGCCTTGCTGAACACCTTCATGTGCGTGATTTCACGCGTCATCAGGAACTGAAGAGCTTCTTTTGTGCCAGTATCGTCGCAGTAATTGATGAGTCGCTCGTAGACGATCTTGGCCCGCGCTTCCGCGGCGATGTTGCTCCGGAGATCGACATCCAGTTCGCCGGTGATTTTCAGGTAGTCAGCTGTCCATGGGTTGCCCTGACTGTTGAACAACCCCACGCCGCTTCCACCGGCGACCGCGGTGAGCGGATCGGCCGTAGCCAGTTGGGAATCATCCTTCATCGGCTTGAGGTGCATCTTGGCGAGGGTGCCGATCACCTCAAGATGACTCAACTCCTCAATGCCGATGTCAATCAGCATGTCCTTGCGCGCCGGATCGTCGGCATTCAACCCCTGAATGTAGTACTGCATGGCCGCAGCCAGTTCGCCGTTCGCCCCACCAAACTGTTCCAGCAGCATGTTGCCGAATCGCGGGTCCGGATCATCTACCCGGACCGTGTACATCAATTTCTTCACGTGGTGAAACATGGGGTCTCCGTGCCGTAACTGTGAGGAAGGTGGGGCGAAGCATCTCGTGGATGGGTGCGGAGCTTTCGGTGCACAGAAACACTCATCCACGAGATTCGTGTCAAATCATCTCGCGAATTCGATTGCCCACCACCGTACTGATGATCTCGCCCGCATCGCTGGTACCGCGTGCCAGCGCCTCGGCGAAGTGGAGAGCTTGCTTCCAGGTTGCCTTGGGAGGCATGGGCGGTTCATTGGGATCGATCACAGCCTCCACCACTGCCGGTCCGGGCGAAGCCAGTGCGGCATCGAGCACGCTGCCGATCTGGGCCGGATCGTCGCAACTGAATCCATCCCCACCGCAGGCACTCGCCACTTTCGCAAAATCGATCGGGCTCAGTTCGCAGCCGTACTCCGGATTGCCGAGCATCACGATCTGCTCCCACTTGATCTGCCCGAGCGTGTTGTTCTTGAGAACCACCACCTTGATCGGGAGCTTGTGCTGCACCGCGGTGACGAACTCGCCCATGAGCATTGAGAATGCACCATCGCCGACGAACGCCACCACTTGCCGCTTCGGGTATGCGACCTGCGCGGCGATGGCGTAGGGCAGGCCGTTGGCCATTGTCGCGAGCATGCCGGAGAGCGAGAACATTTGTCCGCGGCGTGCGGGGATGTGCCGGGCAAACCACGTGGCGGCGGTGCCCGAATCGCAGCAGACGATGGCGTCGTCACGCAGCCGTTTGCCCAGTTCGTGTGCGACGACCTGCGGCTTCATGGGCTTGTCCATGCGCGTGGCACGCTCGTGCATGAGCTTGTTCCATTCCTTCATTCCTTTCTGGGCTGCCTCCAGGAAGGAACGGTCGGTTTTCTTTTTCAAAAGCGGAATCAGCGTCTGGAGTGTGGCGTGACAATCGCCAACGAGCCCCACTTCGACGGGATAGCGGAGGCCGATGCGTGTGGGGTCGAGGTCGAGTTGCACTCCGCGAGCCTGCCCCGGCTTGGGCATGAACTCCATGTACGGGAACGACGAACCAACGATGAAGAAGGTGTCGCAGCTCTCGATGGCGTCTTCGGTGGGTTTGGTTCCCAGCAAGCCGATGCTGCCGGTCGTGTATGGGCTGTCGTCCGGGAGGCATCCCTTACCGAGCAGTGCCTTGATGACGGGTCCGGCAACGATGTCCGCCAGTTGTTCCAGTTCGTCCGTGGCTTGGAGCGCGCCGCGACCAGCCAGAATCGCGACCTTCTTGCCCGCGTTAAGTACGTCCGCCGCTTTTTTCAGTTGCTCGTCTGCCGGCAGAGCCAGCCGGCGCCCGAAGACAGTCGTATCGGCGTGCCCCTTGAGGTTGCGCTCGCTGCGTTCCTGTTCCTTCATGCTCTGGAAATCGACCGGGAAGTTGATGTGTGCTACGCCGCGCCGGCTGAGTGCGATGCGGCAGGCGTTGTGTGTGACGTTCTCGACGTGAGCCACACCCATCACGCGTGTGGTGTAGACAGCGACATCCATGTAGACGCGGTCGAGGTCCACGTCCTGCTGGGCGTGGGTGTCGATCAGGTCGTGGAAATGGTGACCGGTGATGGCCAGTACCGGTTGGCCGTCCATTTTCGCGTCGTAGAGACCGTTGAGCAGGTGGATGCCTCCGGGCCCGCTGGTGGCCAGACACACGCCCAGTTTGCCGGTGAACTTGGCATGCGCGCAGGCCATGAAGGCCGCGGATTCTTCGTGGCGGACGTGGACAAAGCGAATCTTATCCTTGCGTGCCCGCAGCGATTCCATGATGCCGTTGATGCCGTCTCCGGGCAGGCCGAAGATGGTATCCACGCCCCACTCGATCAGCGCCTCGACGAGAATATCGCCTCCGGTCCTGGCCATGTCTCGAACTCCATTGAGTGAGTTTGTGTGAAACGGTCTGCGGTCGATCAGTTCGGTAAATGAGAACCTGGCAGGCCCCGTTCTCATTTGAGTTTGGTAAATGAGAACCTGGCAGGCTCCGTTCTCATTTGAGCAGTTTGGTAAATGAGAACCTGGCAGGCCTCGTTCTCATTTGATCATTCGCCGGTGCGCGCGAGTTCGTCCACCAGTGTCCGCAGGCGCGGAAATCCACCGACTTGCTGCGCAAGCTTGCGAATCTCTCGTGCCACGTCGGCGGGCAACACTTCGCCAGTGGACCGATCGCGCACTTTGGGCGGTGAGGGAGCATCGATTCCCGGCGGAAGCTCAGCTTGTGTCATCACAAGTTCGCTAGCTTCTGGCTTGGGATCTGTCATGGCTCGGCTCCTCCCCAACGTCTTCTGGCAAGTTTTGCGCCGACGGCGCGTGAGGTGTTCGCCAAAGCAAGCTTTGCGCCAGCGAGCACTCGAACTGGCGCTGGCGATTCTGATTTGTTGTGCGGATGTGTTCGCTCAACGCCCTGATGGGAGGTTGGCATATCAGCGAACGCTCTTCCGTGCTCCATCGGCACGTCTGCTGCAGGCATGAAGGAGGGGGCCGGCAAAACGAGGAGATTCACATGCGCTTCGTGAGGTCGATAGGGATCACGTTGGCTCTTGCGCTGGTCAGCCTCGGGCTGGTTGCCAGCACGCCGAGCAAGGCCGATGCCTACTGGAACTGGTACGGCTCGTACAACTACCCGTACTACTGGAACTACGGCAGCTACTACTACAATCCGGGCTACAGCTGGTACGGTTATTACGGCACCAATCCCTACTACAGCCGGCACCGCGCCTATCCGTGGGGCTGGTACTGGTGATCGCAACTCTTTGATGTGAAGCCGCGGGCGCGAGTATGGGAAACCGCTCGCGCCCGCACTCTTTCTCTCGTTCATTCAGTTGGCTTGTTGTGTCATCTTTTTTGGCATAACCGGATTCAACGGGACACTGGGTATCCCGGTTGCATGCTCGGGAGTGGCTCAGTTTCTTATGGGCGTCGCGAATGCCTGCTACCAACGTTGGTGCAGGCGCTGAGCCTCCCCCCGCCGGCTACCCAAGTGACGTCCTGCGCCCCCTCACTCTCTCAAACCGAAGGAGACGGCGATGTCCGTATGGATGAAAGCTTTGGGTCTGAGCATCGCGTGCTGTTTGGTCGTGGCATTCGCGGTTCGATCCCAACCTCCGGCGAACAATACGAATCAGAAGAACCAGCCTGGCAACAACCAACCCGGCCAAAACGGACCGCGGTTTGATGCCGCTCGCTTCATCAAGGATCACGACAAGAACGGTGATGGGAAACTGAGTAAGGACGAACTTCCCCCCAAACTCCAGGATGACTTCTCGAAGATTGACGCCAATGGGGATGGGTTCATTACCGCGGACGAACTCCAAAAGTACGCACACAAGATGGCCCACCGCCGACCAGAACTGGTCGAGGTCGTCCTTTACGCCGTCGATATCGAAGAACCTCTCACGCTCAAGGAATTGCAAGCGGCCTACGACCAACTCCGCAAACTCGACACGAATCACGACGGGAAGATCGACGAGGCCGAATTGAAGACGTACCGGGAACAGCGGAAGAAAGAACGGATCGACGCAATCTTCGACACACTGGACAAGAACAAGGATGGAAAGATCTCGAAGGACGAAGCGCGCGGATTCTGGGCGGATGACTTCGACAAACTCGACACCAACAAGGATGGCTTCCTCGAAAAGAACGAGGTCGAGGCCGCTCTCAAGTTGCACCACGACAACGCGAACGCCAACAACCCCCAGAAGTAGCCCGGAGTTGATTTTCACCACAAAGGCACAAAGATCACACGAAGGAACACAAAGAAGAGAATCCAGGAAAACCGATCCTCGCTCTTGTCTTCTTCGTGTCTCTTTGGGCGATCTTCGTGTCTTTGTGGTGAAACTCTTGGCTTGCGGATGGGGCTGTCATGGAACGCCGGGCGATTGAAGTTCGCGGGATCGTGCAGGGCGTCGGCTTTCGTCCGTTCATCTACAACCTTGCGACTCGTTATCGCCTCACCGGATTCGTCCGGAACCAAGCCGGACGAGTTGTGATTGAAGTCGAAGGCGATCTGGCTGCACTCGATCACTTCCTGTCTGAACTCGCCAACCACCCACCGCCACTCGCTCAGATCGAGCATCTGTCCTGGGAACCGCGCCCGCTGGAACGCGATAACGCCTTCCGCATCGACACAAGCGAAAGCGACGGAACTGGCGGTGTCTTCATCTCGCCTGACGTCGCGATCTGTGCGGATTGCCGCAGAGAGTTATTCGACCCGACCGATCGGCGCTTCAATTATCCCTTTCTCAACTGCACCAATTGCGGTCCGCGGCTCACGATCATCACCGGTGCTCCCTATGACCGCGCGCGAACCACAATGGCCGGATTCGCAATGTGTGCCGCCTGTCGCGCGGAGTACGAAGATCCCACGAATCGCCGCTTCCACGCCCAACCCATCGCCTGCCCCGCATGCGGCCCCCAACTCGCGCTCCTCGACGAAGCGGGTCAACAGATCCCCACACCCGACGCGATCGCGTACTTCGCACAGGCATTACTTGCGGGGAAGATCGGCGCGCTGAAAGGACTTGGCGGTTATCATCTCGCGTGCGATGCTCGGAACACTTCCGTCGTGGCTGAACTCCGCCGCCGCAAGCATCGCGACGAGAAGCCATTCGCGGTGATGGTGCCGGATATCGCGATAGCCGAGGGGATTTGCGAAGTCAGTTCGGCCGAACGGGAACTACTGCTCTCACCGCAAGCGCCGATTGTGTTGCTTCGCAAGCAATCGCCGCACGCCATCGCCGACGAAGTTGCTCCGCGCAATCCACACCTCGGCGTGATGCTGCCGTACACTCCGCTTCATCACCTACTGGCGAGGGCGGTGCATGCCGTGCCGCTCGTCATGACCAGCGGGAACCGCTCGGATGAGCCGATCGTCTATCGCGAGGACGCCATCGAGAAACTCGCGGGTATCGCTGATTTGTTTCTGACGCACAACCGGCCCATTCATGTCCGCTGCGACGATTCGGTCACGCGTGTCATTGATGGAATCGAGTCGCCGATTCGCCGTTCGCGCGGCTATGCTCCGCGACCCGTTCCACTGCCGTTTGAGTGTCCGCGGCCCATTCTCGCGGTTGGCGGGCAGTTGAAGGCGACGTTCGCGATTGGCCGCGATCGGCAAGCATTTCTCAGTCATCACTTGGGCGATCTGGATCACTTCGAAGCGTACCACGCCTTTGAACACGATCTGAAGCTGTACGAGCAACTGCACTCCCCGCTTCAGCGTGGGAGTCTCCAAGTGATGGCCATCGCGCCGGAGTGGCTGGTGTGCGATCAACACCCCGATTACGCGACGAGCCAGTATGCGCAACGTCGGAGCGCAGAATCGCGTATCCCGGTTCTCAGCGTTCAGCATCACCATGCGCACATGGCAAGCTGCATGGCCGAGAACGGGCTGACGGAACCGGTGCTTGGCGTGAGCTTTGACGGCACCGGTTACGGAACTGATCGAACCATCTGGGGTGGTGAATTCCTGACAGGGGATTACGGTACTGTCCGACGCGCAGCACATCTGCGTGCTGTTGGACTGCCGGGAGGGGAGCAGGCCATCCGCGAACCGTGGCGAATGGCGGTCGCGTACCTCGAAGACGCGAATGCAGGATTCGTGCCACTGGAGGCGCGAGGTTTGCAACGCGGCGTTACTATGGTGCGAACGATGCTTCGGCGGCGGTTGAATTCGCCGCTCACTTCCAGTGCCGGCCGGCTGTTCGATGCCGTGGCTTCTCTTGCCGGTGTCCGCGATCGTGTGAGTTATGAGGGACAAGCGGCGGTCGAACTCGAAGCGTTGGCCGTGGCGGAAATGCCGGACGTCCACTATCCGTTCGCAATCGAAGAAACACAGGCAGGCGCGCCTGAGCCTGTACAAGTCGTGGACACGCGGCCGCTCATTCAGGCCGTTCTTCGTGACGCAACTTCCGGTACCACCGCGGCTCGTATCGCCCGGCGCTTCCATTCGACTGTGGTGGAAATCATCGCCGTCGTTTGCGACCGCCTCCGGAAATCGACTAAACTCGAAGCGGTCGTTCTCAGCGGCGGGGTGTTTCTCAATGCTCTGCTCACCAGCGAAACCTGCTCTCGCCTCACTCGCGACGGTTTTCGCGTTTACCGGCATCGTCTAGTCCCGCCCAACGACGGCGGTTTGAGCCTGGGCCAACTGGCGATCGCCGCGGTACAAATGACCCAGGGTTGAGGTGAAGTTCTCCCGGAGTTTTCTCGATGTGTCTGGGCATCCCCGGCAAGGTGACGGAGACTTACCGCGAGCACGACGTGCTCATGGGGAAGGTCGATTTTGGCGGGGTGTTCAAGCGAGTCTGTCTGGAACACGTTCCCGAAGTGCAAATTGGCGAATACGTTCTCGTTCACGTTGGGTTCGCGCTCACACGGATCGATGAAGCCGAAGCAACTCGCGTGTTTGCACTCCTGAAGGAGTTGGATCAACTCGGCGAACTGGAGGAGGCGCCGCCATGAAATTCGTCGACGAATACCGCGATGGCTCCGCCGCACGAACACTCGCGGACACGATTGCCCGGACCGTCACGCGACCGTGGACGATCATGGAAGTCTGTGGCGGACAGACGCACACCATCGTGAAGTACGGCATCGACCGGTTGCTTCCCAAGGAAGTGGAACTGGTTCATGGTCCCGGCTGCCCGGTGTGCGTCACGTCGCTGGAGATGATCGACCGCGCTCATGCGATTGCGTCGTGGCCCGGCGTCATCTTCTGTTCGTTCGGCGATATGCTCCGCGTCCCCGGCTCCCGCGCGGATCTGCTGCAATTGAAGTCGCAAGGAGCCGATATTCGCGTCGTTTATTCGCCACTCGACGCCGTCAACCTCGCTGCGGCACATCCCAACCGCAAAGTTGTGTTCTTCGCCATCGGTTTCGAGACCACCGCGCCGCCGAACGCCATGGCCGTCTGGTTGGCCCGGAAGCGGAAACTCCGCAACTTCAGCGTGCTGGTTTCACACGTTCTCGTCCCGCCGATGATGACCGCCCTCCTTTCCGCTCCCGATAACCGCGTGCAAGGATTTCTCGGCGCGGGGCACGTTTGCACCGTAATGGGGCTATCTGAATACGTTCCAATCGCCAAGCAGTTTGGCGTGCCGATTGTGGCAACGGGTTTTGAACCGCTCGATTTGCTCGAAGGAATTCTTCGCACCGTGCAGCAACTGGAAGAGGGGCGGGGAGAGGTCGAGAACCAGTACGCTCGCGCTGTGCGACCGGAGGGGAACCCGGCGTCGCGGCAACTCATTGCCGATGTGTTCGAAGTGTGCGACCGAAAGTGGCGTGGAGTCGGATTGATTTCGCAAAGCGGCTTTGCACTCCGCGAAGAATACCGCGACCACGACGCCGAACGGCTCTTCGAGGTGGATCACATCGAGACCCACGAATCATCCGTGTGCATCAGCGGGCAGATACTCAAGGGATTGAAAAAACCGCATGATTGCCCGGCGTTTGGGAAAGAATGCTCCCCGCAAACGCCTCTCGGGGCAACGATGGTCTCCTCCGAGGGTGCGTGTGCTGCGTACTTCGCGTATGGCCGGCATCTGGAATCGCGAACGGCTCGCGAATTGCCACTCGTACCAGTGGTGTGAAAGCGTGGCTGCGGCGGAAGTCCCCGCCTGAGATCGCCCTCTGCTTTGTGAGGGAAGAACGATGAGAGGAACACGAGTTACTCTACCGGAACTCGGTCTGATCGCCGGAACGCGTGGTGCTCTTGGCTTCGGCCTGGGTCTATTGCTAGCGAATCGCTTTTCCGAGGAACAGCGTCGCGCCATCGGCTGGACACTGCTGACGGTCGGTATCGTCAGTACCGTCCCACTCGCTCTCGAAGTCATGGGCCACATGCAGGAAACCTGCAACGCCCACGAACGGGGATCGGAACAGTCATCTGCACGGTCTGAAGTCTTGGCGCGCCCGATGTAATCCCGAGCACCATGCCCTCAGACAGGAACCCGATGAGACTGTCGCATTGAGCGAGCCGCGACCGCAAGGGAGCGGGCAGCGATCCCCGCTCTCTCGCAAGAGATGAGAACACGGCTGGCCGTGTTCTCATCTACTCCAGCGACGCCGCTCGTTCAGCAACGTGACATTTCCAGCGGCTTCATGTATTCAGACGCTCCGAAGAGTTCGCCATTTGATATATGTACATTTGTATAGAATATTAATTACGGCCCAAACTGTCACCCGCGTTACAGTTGGGCAGGGAGGGACCAGACGAACCAGATAAAAGGCTCGAAAACCGGAAACCAGGGGGAAAAGGCCGGAAACCCGACACCGGACGACACGGGGGAATAGGCTCGACACACTTTTGGTGGCTGGGCATCCGCACGGCCAGCAAAGCTGTCAACCCTGACAATTTGCAGACAAATTCTGCCACAGTCAGCGAGGAGTCCCCACAAGAGAGTTACCACAAGAACAACGAAAAACCGCTGGTTTTTGGCCTTTTTTGGGAGTCTGCCATCTGCCGGATTGCGGAAGGTCGAATATGGCAGCACAGCCGGCAACCTGACAATTTGCAGACAAATTCTGCCACAGTCAGCGAGGAGTCCCCATAAGAGCGAAGAACCGCCCTCAGACAGGAACCCGATGAGACTGTCGCATTCTGAACGAGCCGCGACTGTAAGGGAGCGGGCAGCGATCCCCGCTCCCTTGCAAGAGATGAGAACACGGCAGGCCGTGTTCTCATCTACTCCAGCGACGCGGTTCGTTAAGCAACGTGACACTTCCAGCGGCTTCATGTATCAGTTGTAGTCCGAGGAGAAAATCATGACTGCCGAGCGTGTGAAAGAGTGCGTCGCCATGATGATGATCGGCGATGGCGTTCTGGGGGTGCTCGACCCCGTTCGACATATGTCGCTGTGGGAACGCGGTCCGTCGTGGTGGCGAGCGATGATAGATCCATTCGTCCGCCGGCCGGAACTGACCCGCTGTGTAGGTGCGGCGGAAGCACTCGTGGGTTTGTGGCTCGCCTCCCGCCAGAAAGCAATGCCCGTCGGAGCGTAAGATAGACAGAAACAGGATTCACCGCACAGGGCGCGAGAGGGCACATGAGAAAAAGACAGAGATGAAGACAGAGAGAAATCCAAACTCTCTTTGTCTTTTCTCCGCACCCTCTGCGGTGAATCCTGTTTCTGTCTTTCTTCCTTTCATCACCCCACCGCTTATCAACAGAGTCGCCTTCATGGCTTCTTCGGAGCACACTCCGCCTTCGGCTGCGGGTTTTGGTTCCTGCCCGGTGCCGAAGTCGCGTTACGAGCAGGTTCTGCTCGGCCACGGAAGTGGTGGTCGGCTTACGGCCGAGCTGATCCAGGGCGTGTTTCTCCCCGCCTTTGGCAACGACATTCTCACATCACTCGAAGACCAAGCGACACTGAATCTGGCGGTACCCAACGGCCAAGCGCGAATCGCATTCACCACCGATTCATTCGTCGTTCGGCCGCTGTTTTTCCCCGGCGGAGACATCGGCAAACTGGCCGTGCATGGCACAGTGAATGACCTTGCCGTTGGCGGCGCCATTCCCCGCTATCTGGCAGCCGCGTTCATTCTCGAAGAAGGACTGCTTCTGGATGACCTCCAGCGCCTTGTCGCTTCAATGCGGCAGGCGTGTGCGGACGCTGGCGTGTCGCTTGTGACCGGCGACACGAAAGTCGTGGATCGCGGCAAGGGCGATGGCGTGTTTATCACGACAACGGGCATCGGCGTAGTGCCAGAAGGGCGACAGTTATCGATTCGCAATGCACGGCCCGGCGACCGCATTCTCGTGTCCGGTACGATCGGCGATCACGGTATCGCCATTCTCTCGGTACGTGAAGGATTGGAGTTCGAAACGGTCCTCGAAAGCGACACCGCACCGTTGCACGAACTGAGCGAGGCCATTCTCGCGACCTGTCCGCAAACACGCTGTATGCGCGACCCTACACGCGGTGGACTCTCCAGCGCTCTGAACGAACTGGCATCGGCGTCGGGGGTGGGGGTGGAACTGGACGAATCCGCCATTCCACTGCGGCCAGAAGTGCGCGGGGCGTGCGAAATGCTCGGCCTTGATCCGCTTTATGTCGCGAATGAAGGAAAATTGATCGCCGTTGTCCCGCCGGAAGATGCAGAGCGCGTGCTGGTCAGAATGCGGTCACATCCACTGGGGCGAAATAGTGCCGTGATCGGCACGGTGGTTGCGGATCATCCGGGACTAGTTCTCCTTCGGTCGCAAGTGGGCGGCGTACGTGTCGTGTCGATGCTATCGGGTGAGCAACTGCCGCGAATCTGCTGATGTTTGCTTCCACATCGCCCAGAAAGGCCACTGCCGTGGCTGAATCAACGGAAGCCCCGTATGGGCGGAAGACACAAAAGGAACCGGCCGTCAAGGAAGTCCACGTCTTATGGAGTCCGGATGGGCTGGGTTGCGATGGGGACACGATTTCGACAACCGCGGCCACGCAGCCGAGTATCGAAGATATCGTGATGGGAGCTATTCCTGGTCTCCCGAAAGTGCATCTCCACAATCGCGTGCTGGACTACTCGCAAGGCGGCGCGGAGTACATGAAAGTTTGGCACGATGCAGCCGAGGGTCGGCTCGAAGCGCCGTTCGTGTTGGTGATCGAAGGCTCGATTCCCAACGAGAGCATCAAGAGCGAGGGTTACTGGGCCGCGATGGGCAACGATCCCAAGACCGGCCAACCAATCACTCTCAACACCTGGATCGATCGCCTCGCACCGAAGGCATTTGCGGTCGTCGCGGCCGGAACGTGCGCTGCGTATGGCGGCATTCACGCCATGGCCGGCAACCCCACCGGCTGCATGGGCTTGGCGGACTACCTTGGATGGGACTTCCGCACCAAGACCGGTTTGCCGGTCGTCAATGTGCCGGGCTGTCCCGTTCAACCGGACAACATGACCGAAACGCTCCTCTATCTGCTGTATCAGGCCGCCGGGCTGGCTCCGATCATTCCGCTGGACGAACAACTCCGCCCGACGTGGCTCTTCGGCAAGACTGTTCACGAAGGCTGCGACCGCGCACGAATATGGCTCGCCAAAATGTCTCGTGAAGATTGGCTGCTGGGGACCGGTGGTCAACTGCAACGTCACCAAACGCGGCTGGATGGCGGGCATCGGCGGCTGTCCAAACGTGGGCGGCATCTGCATCGCCTGCACCATGCCCGGCTTCCCGGACAAGTTCATGCCGTTCATGGATGAACCGCCCGGTGCCAGCGTCTCGTCGCTGCTCGTCGGGGTCTACGGTCGCGTGATTCGCAACCTGCGGGCGATCACCAACAAGACCGCCAACAAGGAACCGCGGTGGCGGCATCGCGGTCGCGAACTGACCACCGGCTATCGCCCCACGACCTATGGCAGCAACGGGCACAGCGCCTGACGCTGATTCACGGGAGTAACAGCGATGTACGAACCAGACGACATGGGACGCGATGAAGGCGAAGAACGCGGGCCGGAACCCGGCAGGGGCGCCGACATGTATCAATTGTCCGGCGAGAAAGACTTCGACGGTTTATCGGGCGATGTCCTTCCTCCGAAGAAGTCCGAAATGAAGCCCGAAAAACTGGCCGGCAAAGTCGATCAACCCGTTCCGCCCAAATCCAACTACGCCGCCGACTGATTCGATTCAGTGATGAGATGGCCTGGGTGAGCCGCGATAAGGATCGGCCATGATGAAACCTGGTATCGCGCTGATCGTTGTTGCGCTCATACCCATTCTGATCGCATTTATTGCAGCGTTCTGCGGATTCACAGCGGTTACTGATCTCGCGTACTTATTGGCCAAACTTTCACAACTGTTATTAATCCCAGGCATTGTGCTCGTGGTGATCGCGGCCCGGAGGCGTAGCTCTCACGCGACGAACTAGCGGTTGGACGGACAAGCACTGTTCGGAAATCCCAGGAGCATCACATGGCCACCGCGACGAAACCCCGCACACAACCGACCGCCGATAACCGGCAGTTGGTCGAAATGTCGTGGGACCCCATTACACGGATCGTCGGTAGCCTCGGCATCTACACCAAGATTGACTTCGCCAACCGGCGAGTCGCCGAGTGCTACAGTACCTCGTCGATCTTTCGCGGTTACTCAGTCTTCATGAAGGGGAAAGATCCGCGCGACGCTCACTTCATCACCAGCCGTATCTGTGGCATCTGCGGCGATAACCACGCCACCTGTGCCGTCTATGCTCAAAACATGGCGTTCGGCATCAAAACGCCGCCGATGGGCGAGTGGATCGTCAACCTCGGCGAAGCGGCCGAGTACATGTTCGACCACAATATCTTTCAGGACAATCTGGTCGGCGTGGACTTCTGCGAGCGGATGGTGAAAGAAACCAACCCGAAGGTGTGGGACAAGGCGCAAAAGACAATGTCGCCGAATTCCAACATCCACGGTTATCGCACCATCGCGGACATCATGACCGCGCTCAATCCTTTCACCGGTGAGTTCTACCGCGAAGCGCTCGTGATGAGTCGGCTCACGCGCGAGATGTTCTGCTTGATGGAGGGGCGACACGTCCATCCCTCGACGCTCTATCCCGGTGGCGTGGGAACGGTCCCCACACAGCAACTCTTCACCGACTATCTCGTTCGACTGATGAAGTACGTCGAGTTCATGAAGAAAGTGGTGCCGCTACACGACGATCTATTCAACTTCTTCTACGAAGCGCTGCCCGGTTACGAGGAAGTCGGCAAGCGGCGCGTGCTGCTGGGGTGTTGGGGATCGTTTAACGATCCGGATGTGTGCGACTACCAGTACCGGCACATGAACGAGTGGGGCAAGGCGATGTATGTCACGCCCGGCGTCATCGTGGATGGCCAGGCGGTGACGCGCGACCTGATCGACATCAACCTCAACATCCGTATCCTGCTCGGCTCATCGTTCTACGAGGACTGGGAAGACAAGGGGAAGTACGTCAAGGTAGACCCGCTCGGCAACCCGGTGGATGCACGCCACCCGTGGAACCAGACCACCACTCCCAAACCACAGAAACGCGACTTCAACAACAACTACAGTTGGGTCATGTCGCCGCGCTGGTTCGACAAACGAACCGGCGATCACCTCGCACTCGATACCGGCGGCGGACCGATCGCGCGGCTTTGGTCCACCGCGCTCGCGGGGATCGTGGACATCGGCTACATCAAGGCGACCGGCCAGAGCGTGAAGATTTACCTGCCGAAGACCACCATGCTGCCGGAGGTGGAATTCGAGTGGAAGATTCCGAAGTGGTCGAACGCCATCGAACGCGACCGCGCCCGGACATACTTCCAGGCCTACGCCGCGGCGTGTGCCCTGTACTTCGCCGAACGGGCGATGAAGGAACTGCATAGGGGTAACACGCAAACCTGGACCGACTTCAAGGTTCCCGACGACACTTACGGCTGCGGCTTCCACGAAGCCGTTCGCGGAGTTCTGTCGCATCACGTCGTCATTCGCGACGGCAAGATTGCCAACTACCACCCCTATCCGCCTACGCCGTGGAACGCCAATCCACGAGACATTTACGGCACCCCCGGTCCCTACGAGGACGCCGTCCAGAACACGCCGATCTTCGAGGAGAACGGCCCGGACAACTTCAAAGGCGTGGACATCATGCGAGCGGTGCGTAGTTTCGACCCCTGCTTGCCATGTGGCGTTCACATGTACACCGGGGGCGGCAAGCTGGTCGAAGTGCGGCACACGCCGATGTTCGGCGCGCGAGGGTAGAGGAAGGCACACGGGAGACACCATGACGAACACGCCCGATACGACCGACTTTCAGTCCAAGCTCGCTCGGCTGGAATTGCTGATTCAGCAAGCCGAGCGATTGCCGGCTTCGGCACGCGAACAGACGCGGGAAATCATTCAAACGCTGCTCGATTTGCACGCGACTGGACTGGAGCGACTGCTCGATCACGTCGCCGATGCGGGTGAAGTGAGCGGCGCGATCTTCGATGCGTGCGCGACAGATGATGTGGTCAGTGGATTGCTTCTGCTTCATGGATTGCATCCGCTGTGCCTGGAAGATCGTGTGCGGCAAGCGATCGAGAGTGTGCAGCCGTTGCTTCAGTCGCACGGCGGCAACGTCGAGTTGATCGAGGTCGAAGAAGGCGTTGTGCGCGTTCGTCTCGAAGGAAGTTGTGACTGTGCTTCATCCGTTGCGATGCTGCGGCAAGCGGTCGAGGAGGCGCTGATTGCTCGCGCGCCTGATGCGGTTGCAGTCGAGATTGAGGGAACCGAGTCAGCGCACGAAGCGAGTGACCGGGTTGCGCTGCCAGTGCTGTAGAGGGAGACCCCAATGGAACAGTACGAATCCAAAGCTGAGATGCCGGCTCATACCCCCGGCACGCCGAAGGGCGAAGAACTCGTGCAGCGGAAGGGGCGCGAAGCGGGCCGACGCGACAAACCGCCACACCGCACCGCGCGCGACTCCACCAGCATTCGCCCCGAAGCACATGGCCCGATCGATCCGCGCATGCCGCAGATGCCCCCCGCATGAGATGGCCCATGCCCATGCAAAACAACGGCAACAGCACCAACCCGCTGGCGTTCATTCGCCGGTTCGCTCGTCCGCGCCCGGCGCACGAGCAGTGCGAACTCTGTAGCGCTGAACTGGCCGAAGAGCACGAACACCTCCTCGAACCCGCTACGCGACGAATTCTCTGTGCCTGTTCGCCGTGCGCGATTCTCTTCGGTCATCGGGGCGATGCGAAGTTTCGGCGGATTCCGCGCGCCGCGGAGAGCCTGACCGACTTCCGGCTGTCGGATGTGCAGTGGGAAGGCTTTGGGCTGCCGGTGGCGCTGGCGTTCTTCATGCACAGTACGGCGGCGGGTCGTGTGGTCGCGGTTTATCCCAGTCCGGCCGGCGCAACGGAGTCGCTTCTGCCGCTCGATACCTGGGAAGAGTTGGTTGAAGAGAACCCGACGTTACGCGATTTGGAACCGGATGTGGAAGCACTGCTCGTGAATCGCGTCGGCGCGGCACGCGATTACTTTCGCGTCGGCATCGATCAGTGTTATCGGCTCGCGGGCCTGGTGCGGATGCACTGGCGTGGATTCTCCGGCGGCGATGTCGTCTGGGCGGAAATCGGCCGGTTCTTCGCGGAACTGAAACGCCCAAAGTAGTAGCAGGTCTCCGTGTGCCGTTCGGAAACGTCTATGCCTGACTTGAACTTCGCCATTGAGAGTGCTGAACCGGTTCGGCCTGCGGCAACTCCGCTCCTCGGTTTTCGCGTCCGCGTGACCGAACGTGTAGCGGAACCAACACCCATTCACTCGGTGGTGCTTCGCTGTCAGGTGCGGATCGAACCCGCACGCCGCAAATATGAAACAGCGGAACAGGAACGTTTGATCGATCTGTTCGGCACGCCGGAACGCTGGGGCAAGACCGTTCGCGACATGCTCTGGGCACACGTCAGCGCTGCGGTGCCGCCGTTCCGCGGCGAAACGACCATCGAACTCCAGGTGCCGTGCAGTTTCGATTTCACACTTGCCGCAACGAAGTATTTCGACGCGCTGGAAACGGGAGAGATTCCGCTCTGTTTCCTCTTCAGTGGAACGATCTTTTACGAAACGGAAGGTGGGTTACGAGTCTCGCAAATTTCGTGGGATCGGGAAGCGAAGTTCCGGCTTTCGGTTGCGGCGTGGAAGGAACTGCTGGCGCAACACTATCCGAACGTCGCCTGGCTGGCGTTGCGGAAGGATGTGTTTGATCGCCTCCATCGCTTCAAGAGCCGCCGAGGCTCGCCGACCTGGGAACAGGCAATTGAAGAGTTGCTCGCGGCGGAGGGGGAATCGTGAATCGCTCACTCGCGGATCGAATTGTCAACGCGGTGCTGTATGAGGGGTACATCCTTTATCCCTATCGACCGTCGGTGAAGAACCGGCAGCGATGGACATTCGGCGGGCTGTATCCGGCAGCGTACTACCGGCAAACTCGCGGTTCCGAGTCGGCGGAGAACCGAACGGAGTGTATCGTTCGCGGTAACGCCGACACCACGATTGAAGTCACCGTTCGCTTCCTTCACCTCACACAGCGGCAGGTGGGTGAGTTCCTGACGCCGCTCAAGGTGTGGCCGGAGAAAGACGAGGACGTGCCGGCGTTTGAGCGCGTGGAATCGCTCCGCTGCGGGAATCGCGAATTCCACACCTGGCAGGAAGCCGAAGAACGCGAGGTTGCGGTCCAAAAACTGAATTTGGGTGTGTTACGGGACTGTTCGCACCGCTGTGTCTTCGTGTTCGATGACCGGCGATGGCGTGAACCGATTGCCGCTGAAGATGGGAAATACGATGGCATTCTCCTTCGCGAGCAGCAGTCACTCGCGGGTGAAGTGGACGCGTCGGTGGTCGCGCTGACGGAGGAGTTGTTTCGGCTCACAGTGGTGGTGCGAAATCTCACGTTACTCGAAACGCCCGCCAGCCGCGACGATGCACTGATGCGAACGCTGGTTTCCGCACACACACTGCTCGGCGTCAACGGTGGAGAGTTTATTTCGCTGGTTGATCCGCCGACAGACTACCGTGACGCAGCCAATACGTGCCGCAGTGTCGGTGTATGGCCGGCACTTGTCGGCGATCCCGCGCGAGCCGACACCATGCTGGCTTCGCCAATTATTCTGTACGACTATCCGCGCGTTGCGCCAGAAAGCCCCGGCGATCTGTTCGACGCGACCGAAATCGATGAAATTTTGTCCTTGCGCATTCTGACCCTCACGGACGACGAGAAACGCCAAGCCATCGCGGTGGATGAACGCGCGCGAGCGTTGCTGGAGCGAACCGAATCGCTCGGCGCAGAGGAACTACTCGGGCTGCACGGAACCATTCGCGAGCGCAGCGCGCAGGAGAGTAGTCCTCACGCGGAGCGTGAGAACCGAGCACGAGGCCACGATGGGTTGTGAGGGGAGTCAACGAGGAGCCAGGGAGCAGGAAACGTCAACCGCTCCCTGGCGGGCGTGGCTCGTTGAAAACTCACACGCAACTGTGGCCATTTGCTTAACTCAGGCGGCCTGGAGTAACCCGATGGATGATTGGAACCCCGAAACCGAACGCCGCAAGCTGGAGAGCGTCCACGCGGGGCCGTATGAGCTACGCGCAGGCGACCGCGTACGACTCCGGCCCCGCGGGCGGGCCGATATTCTCGATATCGCCCTCGCGGGGATGATCGCTACCGTCGAATCGGTCGAGCAGCACTTCGACGATCGTGTGTATCTGGCCGTCACCGTGGACGAAGATCCCGGCAAGGATTTGGGGCAACTTCGCCAGCCGGGTCACCGCTTCTTTTTCGCTCCACAGGAAGTGGAACCGCTCAGTGAGGGGGAACAATGACCGACCAAACAACACGCTACCTCTTCGACGCAGTGCACAGCCGCTTTACGGTGCAGGCATTCGCCACTGGGTTGCTCTCGTTCGTCGCCCATGATCCGATTTTCTCAGTGCGGGAATTCACCGGGAAGGTGGAATTCGAGGACGACCTGATCGCGAAGTTGCATCTGGAACTGGTCATTCACGCGGGGTCGCTGACTCTCACCGGCAATGTTGGGCCAGCCGATCGCCAGGAGATCGAAGCCCGGATGCGGGCCGAAGTATTGGAAACAGACCGGTTCCCGCAGATTATTCTCCGCGCTGCGGCGGTCCATGCCAAGCGAATCGTGCAGGGACGCTATCGGATGGTACTCGAGGGCACTCTGTCGCTGCATGGCATCACACAACCACACCGCGAAGAGGGGGAACTGGCGATGTTCGCGGACGGCCTGCGGTTGCGTGGAGCGACCAGCATACGGATGCCAGACTTCGGCATTCGGCCGATCACCGCTCTCGGCGGGGCGATACGACTGAAAGACGAAGTGAAGTTCGCATTTGATCTCGCCGCATCACCGGAGTCATCATGAAAGCGCCGCGTGTATTAGTCGCCGGAGTGGGGAACATCTTTCTTGGCGACGACGCGTTCGGGGTGGAAGTCGCACGTCAACTGATGCGCCGACCGCAACCGGATGGCGTGCGGGTAGTCGATTTCGGCATTCGCGGGCTCGATCTCACGTATGCTCTGCTCGATGGTTACGATGTGGTCATCCTCGTGGATGCAACTCCTCGCGGCGAAGCACCCGGCACGCTCTACGTCCTGGAAGTCGAGCCGCCTGCGCTGGAGGAAGCGGGGACAGATGATCTCGCGGTTGAGGGGCACAATCTTGACCCGGCGCGGGTGTTCCGGCTCGCCGCCGTGCTTGGCAGTTGCGTTCGCCGGTTGTTCGTGGTCGGTTGTGAGCCGGGCCGAACAGAAGACTGGGAAGAGATGGCGGCGGGATTGAGCAATCCCGTCCAGGCAGCAGTGGGCGAGGCAGTGGGGATGGTGGAATCGCTGATCCGGCGTTTGCTTATAGCACCTGGTGGTCAAATCCTTCCCCCAATGGAGGTGGCATCATGTCCGAGTTAAGAGGTCGAGAAGAGTACGGTGTGTTCAATCACGAACGCGCCGAGCGGCAGAGCGGTTCTACCGCATTGCGGCGAACGGACTCCGGCGGCGGAAGCTCGACAGGATGGTTGCTCGCTGGCGTCGCGGTTCTCGCCCTGGGTGCATTGGCCGCATACCATTTCGGCCCTGACGTCCGCCGATACATCAAGATGGAAATGATGTAGCCCGGAGAAATCATGCACGAGCTCTCCATCGCCCTTGGTATCGTGGATGTGGCCGCGGAAGAAGCCGCTCGGCGGCCAGGCCGCATTGTCGCAATTCATCTGAAGCTCGGTGAACTGTCGGGTGTCGTTGCCGATGCGCTCCAGTCTGCATTCGAACTGGCTCGCGAACAGCAACCGGAATTAGCCGGTGCTGAACTGAGAATTGAGGAAGTTCCGGTCACTGTATATTGCCCGGCGTGTGCTGCTGAACGCGCCGTCGCATTTCCGCATCTGAGTTGCCCCGACTGTGGAACTCCGACTCCCGAGGTCATTCGCGGCCGGGAACTCGAAGTGGTCGCACTGGAAATCGAATCGTCATGAGCCATACAACGCGACTTGTCGAAGTCCGCCAGCAAATTCTCAAGCAGAATGACGTGTCCGCACGCGCGCTGCGGACACGCTTCCGCGACGCTGGCGTGTACGCGGTCAGCCTCGTTTCGAGCCCCGGTGCCGGGAAAACGGCGTTTCTGGAACGAATGCTGACGGATCTCGGTCGCGAGCATCGCGTCGCGGCGCTCGTTGGCGATCTCGCCACCGATAATGACGCCAAACGGCTGGCACGCAGCGGTGCTCCTGTTCGGCAAATCACCACCGGAACCGTCTGCCACCTCGAAGCAGACATGGTGGATCGCGCGCTGGAAGGCTGGCATCTCGAAAAACTCGATTTCCTCTTTGTCGAGAATGTGGGCAACCTCGTTTGTCCGGCCACGTTCGATCTGGGTGAAACCCTGCGTCTGGTCGTCTGTTCGGTGACGGAAGGCGAAGACAAACCGCTCAAGTACCCGACAATCTTCAACACCGCGGACATCACCGTCGTCACGAAGATGGATCTCGCCGCCGCCGTCGAGTTCGATGCGGAGGCACTTCGTCGCAACGTTCAGGCTGTGCGGCCAGGGATGGAAGTGTTCGAAGTATCAGCCAAGTCCGGGCAGGGAATGGCGAACTGGCTGAACTTCCTCCGCTCTTCGCTCGCCGCCTGGCGTGCCGACCGAGTCGTTCCAGGTTCCAAGGTTCCGGTTTCAAGTTAGTACCCAAGGAGACCGACTATGCCGACGCGAAATGCCGAAGCCGTGTGGGAAGGTGACCTCAAGAGCGGTAAAGGGACGGTGAAACTTGGCAGCGGGGCGTTCCAGGGGGCGTATTCGTTTCAGTCGCGTTTCGAGAGCGGTACCGGCACCAATCCGGAGGAACTGATTGCCGCCGCACACGCCGGTTGCTTCTCGATGGCGCTTTCGCACGGTCTTGCTCAAGCCGGATTTCCTCCGCGGCGTGTCCACACCACCGCAAAGGTCCACCTGGAGAAAACCGCCGACGGTTTCTCCGTTCCGCGTATCGACCTCGTAACCGAGGCTGATGTCCCGAACATCGATGAGGCGAAGTTCCGCGAGCAGGCCGAAACCGCCAAACGGAATTGCCCGATCTCGAAGTTGCTCTCTGCCGCCGAGATCACTCTCAACGCCAAACTGGTCGGTCGATAACTGCCAGTTGAATAAAGGAGAACACGCCAGGGTGTGTTCTCATTTGCCCCATTCAAACTTATCGCGTCGAAGAGGTGGACGGACGAGTTCGACTCACGGTACCGTGAGAATCAGCAGACTCGAACGCGCAACGACACATTTCCTTTGCCGCGTTCTCTGTTCAGTAAATGAGCACTCAGCAGGTCGCCTTCTCTGTTCAGTAAATGAGCACTCGGCAGGCTGCGTTCACTCCGCAGCCGCAAAATTTCCTTTCCGGACGATTTCTCCCCCCTCGGCTGTTCCATTCCAACCTCTTCAAATCACCGTGAAAATGCGCTGCTATAATCGCTTTATGAGCATAATTATTTGTCATTGACTTTTTCATTTCCGAGGTGGTTGTGAAGAACTGTTGAACCGCTCTTGCGTTCGGGTCAGAGATTGCCAAACTTACAGAATGGTCCTTTCGGTCCCTCTCTACCATGACTGGATCTGACGAGTTCCGGTTGCTGTTGGACGCTTGTCGGCGGAGAGATCCCGCTGCGACCGCGGAGTTGGTTCACCGTTATCTCCCCCATGTCCGTGCGGCCGTTCGGCGGCGCTTGGCGGGAGGCATGCGGGGCCGCTTCGATTCGCACGATTTTACACAAGACGTGTGGTTGTCGTTTTTTCGCACGGTCATCGACCGTCAGGATCTTGCGGATGAGGGGACGCTGATTGCCTACCTCTCGCAGATGGCTCGGCTGAAGGTGGCGGAAGAATACCGCCACCAAACCACGCAGAAGATCGGACTGACGCGTGAAACGCCACTTGGCTCAACCGGCAATCCGGCAGGTCGGGAGCCAACTCCCAGCGCTGCGGTCATGGCCGATGACGAGTGGGAGCGACTGACCGCGGGTTTGGCGGACCGGGAGCGAGCGATGCTCCGGATGCTCCGCGATGGGCATACCCATGCCGATACGGCCGCGGCATTCGGGCTATCAGAGAAAACTGTTCAGCGACTCGTTCGCCGCATCCTTGGTCAAGAGGTACTGCCAGACGCACCGACATGACGCCCAACGTCCACTCCCCGGTTGTTTCCGCCGCATCAGCGCGTCAGCGCGCCGCCCAGGCCGAAGCGATCAAAGAAGCTTGGCGAGCAGGTCAGCAAGATCTCGACGCCGCGGCGGCGCTGCGCGCCAATCCCGAGATTGCCGCGGATCGGGCCGTCGCTCTCGACCTCGCCTATGAGGAATTCTGCACGCGCGAGGAGACCGGTGAGCGTCTCGACTCCGCCGCATTCTGCGCACAATTCTCCTTCGGCGCCTCGCTTCGGCGCCTGCTCACCCTTCATCGGTTTCTCGACAATCATCCCGTTGCTCTGGGTGCTGCGACCCCGACGAAATGGCCGGCCGCGGGAGAACAGGTCGCCGATTTTCAGATACTCCGGGAACTCGGTCGGGGAGGCTTTTCCCGTGTGTACCTCGCGGTTGAGACCACGGCGGGGAATCGATCCGTCGCTCTGAAAGTTTCCGCGGCGGGCAGCACGGAGGCCGCCACACTCGGCCCGCTGTCGCACCCGCACCTCACCCATGTACTGTCGTCGCCGCGGGTGGGCCCCTGGACCATTGTCGCCATGCCATTTGTTGGGACGGCGACACTGGAAGACGTCCTGTCGGTCGGGTGGAAATCCGGTCGGGCAGAATCCCCGCGTTCCGCTGGCGTGCTTCTGGAAGCCGCCGCGCAAGGTTACCGGGAAGACGATCCTCCATTCCACTCGAACCCCGACTTCGCGATCCACGCGAAGATGAGCTACGAGGCCGGAGTAACGGCGATTGCGGCCAAGTTGTTTGCTGCCGTCGCGTATCTGCACGAGAAGGGGGTTGCTCACCGCGATCTCAAGCCGTCGAACGTGCTTCTCGGCCCGACCTGCTACCCCTACTTGCTCGACTTTAACCTCGCCACTCAGGTGGCTGACCCGTGGCGGCTGGCCGGTACGCTGCCGTACATGGCTCCGGAACAACTGGCGCTCATTATCGATCCGACCGCGTCGCCACCCACGGATTGGAAGCCGGCCGACGTGTTCGCGTGTGGAGTGATCCTGTTTGAATTGCTCACCGGGCGACACCCCTTCCGCGATCCCGGCACAGAGACTGCCGATTCCACTCAAGATCGAGCGGCCCGATCGCTCCGCGCTGCACAGCAGGCCGGTCCCCCCTCGCTGAGCAGTCTGAACAGGCGACTCCGGCGTACGGTGCGTGAAACAATCGAACGCTGCCTGGCGCTTGACCCGAACGCCAGGCCCACCGCCGCCGAGTTGGCAAAGTTGTTCGCTCGGTTGGCATCGCGCCGATCGCGGTGGCGTTTCGCTCTCCCCGCCCTGATTGTGGGAGCACTGGCGCTGGTCTACTTCGCACCCTGGCGACAAGAACCACAACCTCAGCCTCCGGACCCTCCGCCGGTGGTACTACCCACCAATCCTTTTGATCGCGGGGTATTGCTGTTCCACCAGGGTCAAGACTCGTTGGCCATCACTGAATTTCTGGAAGCGGGGGAGAAGAACAAAGACGGCCGGGCTTATGCCTGTGCGGCTTACTGCTTGTCGATTCGCAAGGACCACAAAGACGCTGCGGCAGCGGCCACGGCGGCGATCCGCCTGGGTTACCGCACGGCCCCGGTGTATGCCAATCGAGCGTACAACAATCTCCAGACCGGGAAATTCAAGGCGGCGAAAGACGATTGCGACGAAGCTCTACGACTCGATCCTAATCTCCGCGCTGCCTGGTTGACGCGGGCGACCGTCCATTTACGGATGCACCAGTCCAAGAAGACCGAAATCCCAATGGAAGCCGTGGAAGACATCGATCGAGTGACGGCCAGTCAGCCAACTTCTCCCGATGTCTGGTTGATCGCGGCTGCCATTTACGTTGTCGCGCCGGACAAAACCCCTGCGATGCGAGACAAGGCAGCCCAGGCTGTGCAAGCGGCTGTTCGGAATGGAAAATCGCGCGAATTCATCCTGCGAGACCCCGTGGTACACGCTGCCCTCAAGGGGCACCCGGTGTACGAAGACGCTTTGAAACTGCAACCCGGCCCGGCAGGCTCGCCGGCAGATCCTCACCTCACTAACGTCATTCCTTGATGAGCCCACAAGTAGCGGGGAAGGCTTCCACTTGCTGATTTTGTATATTTGTATATAGTTCACAAATGGTCAGTTTCCCCAGGACGTCCAAGCGATTTGGACTTGGGTCTGTCCGCGCATCATCAGCTTCAGAAGAAAGCGACATGGTGAGCCAAGTAGGGTAATTGCGAAGGCGTAACAGAATCGAGGGGGCAATTGCCAACTCATGACAGAATCCGGGAATGCTCCGGTTTGTCAGTATTCCACGTCGAACGCGATAAGTGTTCGAATGTTGCGGTTGCCTTCCTGCTTGCTGTGTCTTTTTCAGCAGGCTGCGGGATTGTGGCGTCTCTTTACCTCATCGTGAACGCTTTGGGTTCGCCAGTTCAAATCCACCTCGATGAGCGGAGAGACATCCCCCCGCCACGCCACCCACCGGCCAAATCTTTTCGAACGACTCCGACAGGGCGCCACCAACATTCTGCGCAAGTTGAATATCAAACACGGCTTACGAATACGAACGAATTAGCGGGAATTCGTGTCCAGTTCTGCGCGCTGATCGCAACTTCCGGGGTGCCCCGACAAGCAGCGTCGGGGCCGGGTGAATCCGTCACCCGCCCTTTTACCCCGCCCCCGGATTCGATATGTGGAGTCTGTTTTCAAGGAACACTTCCTCCAAACCAAATCAGACACGAGCTCGATTAACGCTGGAGTCTCTGGACTTGAGGTGTGCGCCGACCGCCGCGCCGATTGACTCACTCACGAACACCTCGACTTCAACCACCGATCCAACCACCATCGACACATCGGCTCTGATTGTCGCGCCGAGCGGAACCGACAGTGGAAGTTCCACAACCAGCACAACACCGACCACAACATCGACTGATCCGTCCACGATGACCACAACCAACACTTCGTGGATGACCACAACACCGACCACAACCAACACAATCCCGATCACAACCAGTACAACACTGATCACAACATCGACCGATCCTTCCACGACCCCGACCAGTACAACGCCGACCACGACATCGACCGATCCATCCACGACGACCACAGCCAACACGACACCGACCACAACCAGTACAACGCCGACCACAACTTCGACCGATCCATCCACGACGACAACTACGACCAATCAGCAGATGACCACAACCGGCACAATGCCGACCACAGCCAGTACAACTTCGACCGATCCATCCACGACGACAACCACCAATCCACAGATGGCCGGTCCGGCGCCGACTCCTCCCCAAATCGTCAACTTCATGGCGGTCTGCAATCAGGGGAACCTGTGGGAATTCTCCGGTGATGTTCAGGACAGAGCACCGGGTGGGTTGACGGTGACATTGGGCGGTCAGCCGGCTTCGCTCCAGGGTGTCGCGGTGACAACCGATGCCAATGGTCACTTCGATACGGTGATCGCGATGCAAACCAATGGAAATGATTCCGGGACCGCAACCGCACAAACAACAGATGCTCAGGGACTTCAGTCGAACGTTGCCTCGTTTTACATCAACCCCTGATGTTCTCTGCCGGATGGATCAAGCCGTGGAGTGCCCATTGAGACTACAAGAGATGTTCACGACGAAGCCTCAACCGTGATCATCGAGCTCGGTAGAGTTACTTGTCTGCTCGCTCGTGGAAGCCATGAACGGACTTCACACGACCGGCTGAGCGGCTTGCTCGTTCCCATGATTCGGCGAGCAGTTCGTACCGGACGCGGACCAGCTGCTCTGCTCCCGTGGATTCGCAGCCGGGCCGGTGATGAACCGCTTGGTGACCAGAACGAGTGTGTGATTCGCACGCTGGCTGAAGATCTGGCCCGGATCCTCGATCCTTCCGCTTTGCCAGCCCGTGCGATCGGCGGCAGACGACAGTAACAGGTTCCCTCTGTGTTATGGACCCACCATTGAACCGCAATCGAAGTCCGAATACCAGCTTCGCCGCGACCTCGGTCGCGAGCGAAGGTGGAGGCGTTTGTAGTCGTCCAACACCAGTGCGCAAGACGGGTGGGTTTTGGTGCAAACCCGGGCGCCCTCCTGGCCCACTCGAAGTCGGTCCCACTGAGGAGGGTTGCTCGTGTCAACGATCTTGATTGTGGATGACCGACCCACCAACCGCGAGTTTCTTGTCAGTCTGCTTCGGAGCACCGGCCATCGGCTGCTCGAAGCGGCCGACGGTGCTGATGCACTGGCTGTGACCGACGCGCAACGGCCCGATCTCGTGATCGCGGATATTCTCATGCCGACGATGGACGGCTACGAGTTCGTCCGCCGGCTCCGGACCGACCCCGCCATCGCGGACACACGCGTGATTTTCTACACCGCCCACTATCACGAACTCGAAGCCCGGAGACTCGCCGATAGCTGCCGCGTTTCCGCCGTACTCACCAAACCGTGCGAGCCGGAGATCGTATTACAAACCGTGGAAGCCGTTCTTGGGCATACTCCCCTGCCAGTGCCTCCTCTGCGTGACACGCGTGAATTCGATCGCGAACACCTACGGATCATGACCGACAAGCTCTCCCTGCAGGCCGACGAGCTTCGCCGGAGCAATGAACGTTTGAAAACGATGGTGGAACTGGGTTTGCGACTCGGTTCGGAGCGCGACCCCGATCGGCTTCTGCAGATCTTTTGCGATGCGGTCCGAGAGATCATCGGAGCGCGATACGCGGTAGTTGGCGTCGCGAGCGGCAGAGTGTATCACCACCTGTTGACCAGCGGGTTGAATGCCGCAATGGTGACGCGCTTGGGAGAACCAGCGGAATTCAGCGGTGCGCTGAGGAGCGCGATTGCGGCCGGGCGTTGTTTTCGGGTTGCGAATCCGGCTGGCTTGGAAGGGACGGGCATATCTCCGTCCTTTCCACCCGCGCAGGCGTTACTGGCGGCACCTCTTCTGTCACCCGTTTGCGTCCACGGTTGGGTCTGCCTTTTGGACAAACCGGGAGCGGACGCATTCAACGAAGAGGACGAACGGCTGACCCAAATGCTTGCGGCACAGGTTGGCCGAATCTACGAAAACGACAGTCTCTACGCGGATCTGCTGGTTCACTCCTCCAAGCTCAGTGAGGAGGTGACCGAACGCGAACGAACGGAAGCCGAACTCCGCGAAGCGCGGCAGCGACTGGAGCATGTTGTCGCTTCCAGTCCGGCGGTGCTCGGTTCCATGACCGTTCAGGGGAACCGCATTCTGGGCATCAATTGGATTAGCGACAACGTCGAGGAATTGTTCGGTTACTCGCCCGGCGACGCATGCCGTCCTGATTGGTGGTTGACAAACATTCACCCAGAAGACCGAGACGCCTTCGCGCAAACCCACACCGACCTGTTCAAGTTCGGGCGAGCGGGACAGGAATACCGCTTCCGACATCGCAATGGGAAATACCGCTGGATTCGGGGGGAAATCCGCTTCGTGCAAAATTCAGCCGACAAACCGACTGAGGCCGTCGGCTCGTGGTGGGACGTGACGGAACGCAAACAACTGGAAGACCAATTCCGGCAAGCGCAGAAGATGGAAGCTGTGGGTCGCTTGGCGGGAGGAATTGCCCACGACTTCAACAACCTCTTGACCGTCATCAACGGATACGGCGACCTGGTTCTCAGCCAACTGCCGGACAACGATCCCACTCGGGAACTGCTTCGCCAGATGATTTCCGCTGGCGAACGCGCCGCGGGTCTGACACGCCAATTGCTGGCCTTCAGCCGCAAAGCGATCATCGAACCAAAAGTGCTGGACTTGACAGCGGTCGTCACCGATGTGGAACAAATGATCCGCCCCATCGTTGGCGAGGATATCCAGCTCTCGGTTAACGCCGATCCGGAAACCGGTGCTGTGCGTGCCGATCCCGGCCAAATCGCGCAGGTGATTTTGAATCTGGTCGTTAATGCCCGAGACGCGATGCCCTTCGGCGGTCGGCTGACGATCGAGGTACGAAACGTCGAACTGGACGAAACGTATACCCGCGATCACGCAGAGGCGACCCCCGGCCCACACGTTCTTCTGGCGGTCTCGGATACCGGGTGTGGAATGGACAGCGCGACCATCGCACGTCTTTTCGAGCCATTTTTCACGACCAAAGGTGAACGTGGCACGGGGCTTGGGCTGGCAACCGTGCACGGCATTGTCAAACAGAGCGGAGGCCACGTCGGCGTCTACAGCGAACTCGGTCGCGGAACGACCTTCAAAGTTTACATCCCGCGAGTGACGGAACAGCAAGCTGGGGGCAAGTCCCGAGCCGGGATCGTCTCGCTCCCGCAGGGTCGCGAAGTTGTGCTGTTGGTGGAAGATGACGACGCGGTGCGCGCTTTGAGTCGCCACATTCTGATGAAGTGCAACTACACCGTGCTGGAAGCGCGCGACGGCATTGAAGCCATTCGTATCGCATCGGCTTATCCCCGGAAAATTGATCTGCTCGTGACCGACGTGGTTCTGCCGCGCGGAGATGGCCGCCAGGTCGCCGAGCGGCTGACCGCCTTGCATCGGGGGGTAAGAGTGCTGTACGTATCGGGCTATCCGGCCGATGCCATCGTGCGCCACGGCATTCTGGAATCGCAGGTTCCGTTTCTCCAAAAGCCGTTCACGCCAAGCGCGCTGGCGCAGAAAGCACGAGCTGTGTTGGACGGTCAGAAGTAGTTCCAATCGGCATCCCGATTGCATCTCGCTCGCGGCAATTCGCCTGACGCGCTCTGCCAAAACCGTGGTTGAGGTTGTCGCGCTTTGAGTAAACCGCTTCGAAGCAGCCAAAAAAACAACCGACCCACGGTGTCTCTTCTGTGGTGAGAATCTCAGTTCTTGGCTGAAATCAATACTTCGCCAGGTCGCCTCCCTTGCCGAGCGCGAGGCCATCGACGACTTGTTTCGCGCCTTCCGCCAGGAACTTCAACTCGCTATTCACCGCGATGAACTGCCATCCCTCGGCGATGCGTGCCTTTGCTTCTTCCACACTGAAGGTGTGAATCCCCGCCGGCACGCCAATTCGCTTGCAGCCCGCGAGAATGTCCGCCAGTGCTTGCCGGAACGCTTCTGGCGTTGGCGGCTTGCCATCCGGACTGCGCATACTCGCAGCGAGATCGTTGGGGCCAACAAACACCGCGTCCACGCCGGGCACGGAATAGACTTCGTCGAAGTTCCGAACGGCTTGAATGTGTTCGCACTGAAGGATGATGAGCAATTCATCGTTGACCTTCGCATAGTAGTCGGCGGGAGTGGCGGCGAAGTTCAGCGCATGTACGCTGCCGCCGACGCTTCGCGTGCCGTAGGGCGGGTACAGGCAAGCACTGACCGCTTCCTGCGATTCCTGCCGGTTCATGACCATCGGTACGACGATCCCGAATCCGCCGTTATCGAGTACGCGCTTGATGTGATCGTGCCGGTTTGACGGTACACGTGCGAGCGGCACGCACCCCGCATCGGCAATCGACGCGAGCATGTGCGTGGTGGTTTCAACGTTGACGAGTGAGTGTTCGATATCGACGGTCAGCCAATCGAAACCAGCCCGCGCGAGGAACCGCGCCGCCGTGATACTCCCGAGAGATAACCACGTGCCAACCGTGGGCTTACCGGCTTTCAGAAGACGCTTGACGGTGTTCGTGCGCATTTCGGATGACCCGGAAATTTGCCGCTCTGTTGAAATCCTGGTTGAGGTTGTCGTAGTCGCCCAGAAAAATCGCTTGAACAAAAACAAGCTCAGCGACAACCGACCCAAGGTTTCAACAGAGCAAATGTCGAAGAGAGTGTGTCGCCGTTATACGCTCTCTGCTTACGTTGCCCACTACCATTTGAGCAGACTCACCGACTTGAAGGGGCTGATTCGGGTGGGCGACTTTCTCCGAAAGCCGCGGTCAGTTTCGCAGAAGTTGACCCTCGACCTTCGGAGAAAGTCGTCCACCCGGAAAACGGTTTTGCCCACTGGGGTTGCACTGGACAGAGTGCAGATGGTATTCCATCCTTGCCCCAGGTTCCACCGGTGAGGATAGAATGCCGGCCGTTGCCCCGAGTTACTGGCCCGACACGCGTTGTGCAAAGGCATTCTGGGGGCAACACGACTTGCCGCCCTACCGTCGGTTGTTGACTGATACGCTGGAGTGGGCAGATCCTCACCCCGGCGAACAGTGGCTCGATCTCGGCTGCGGCGGCGGGGCTATCACGCGCGCCATCTGGGAACGAACCGCCGGCGCGGCGACGGAGATTGTCGGCGTCGATTGTGCAGCCGCCAATGCGGACGCCTATGAGCACCTGCGCCGGTCTCTTACCCCCACCCCGGGAGAGCGAATCCAGTTTATCTGTCACGACTTCAGCCGCGGGCTGGATGTGTTCGCTGCTCAGCAGTTCGACCACGCCGTCTCTGGTCTGTCCATTTCCTACGCCGAAGCGTTCGACCCTGCAACCGAAAGCTGGACCACCGCCGCTTATGATCGTTTACTCGGTGAAGTGTTCCGCGTTCTCCGCCCCGACGGGCGGTTTGTGTTTTCCGTCAACGTGCCGAATCCATCGTGGGGAAAGGTGGCGCGTGCGTCGCTGCTGGCGGCGTTCCGCTCCGAACGCCCACTGCGATACCTGAAACGCTCGTGGCGGATGATGTGGTACGGCCGGTGGCTGAAGCGGGAAGCGCGGACGGGTCGGTTCCACTACCTGCCGGCCGACGTGGTTACGAGCAAGTTAGCGGCCGCCGGCTTTGAGCAGATCACATACCGACTGAGTTACTGCGATCAGGCGTATATTTTCCGCGCTGTGAAGCCGGACTGAAAAGGAGCGTTCCATGCGCGGACGTTGGCTCACGTTGTCAGCTCCTCGGCGTTTCCTGGCGGACATGCTTCGGTTCGCAGATTGCATTCCGACTGTGCCGGTTCAACGACGGATGAACCTCGCTGCGGTGAGGCAGGCTCGCGAAGCCGCCGCGAACCGACCGGGATGGCCCGCGTTGTTTATCAAGGCGTATGCACGCGTGGCCGCCACAATGCCGGAGTTGCGACGCGCGTACGTCACTCTGCCGTGGGCGCATCTGTGTGAGTATCCGGTCAGCGTGGCCACTGTGGCGGTTGAAAGGGAGTATGAAGGGGAAAAGGCAGTTTTCTTCGGACGAATTGTCGATCCGGCAGAACTGGCTCTCCCCGATCTCCACTCCCGTGTGCAAAAACTCACCGAATCGCCAATCGAAGAGATCAAGCCATTCCGAAAAATGCTCTGGATGGGTCGCTTGCCTGGCCCCATTCGCCGGACTTTGCTCTGGCTCGGGCTCAATATGTCGCGCACACGCGGCAATCAATTCGGCACGTTTGGATTGAGTGTGTACTCGGCGCTGGGGGCAGAGTCGCTTCACCCGATCTCGCCTCTCACCGTGACCATGACCTACGGCGTGATCGCTCCGGACGGAGCGGTTGATGTGCGAATCGTATACGACCACCGGACACTCGACGGGGCAACGATTGCGCGGGCTTTGTCGCGGTTGGAAGAGGAGCTCACAGGAGCGATCCGCGACGAACTCCTCGCGCTCCCTCAGCGCTACCAGGTGTCGCTCGACCGCGTGCGGCTCAGCTCTCCACTACAGGCGGCAAGCTCGGCGAGAATTCCGTGAGTGAGGCGTCAAAGCGTTATTGGCCAGCGGTCGGCAGTTGTCAGCTGAGAGATAATTTGCACCATTCGCTTGCGGAGGCGTAAATGGCGAGTTGTAAATTGATTGTGCTCGTCGCTGCGACCTTCAGTACGGAAATGACACCAGTCGCAATTCAAGCAACACCGGGATCATTTGATGAACATGATCGCTTGGCATTGAATGCTTTTTTGCAACGTGATTATATCATTGCTATCTCACATTGGAATGCAGCGGCACGCCTGGCCGCACACGAACCAACGAAAAAGGGTTTATACTCCGATACTTTGAATTCACTTGGGAGTGCCCAATTCCTTGCTCGACGCTTTTATGACGCCGAATCAACGCTCTGTCGCGCGATCGATGTTGCTCAAATGGGCGATGACATAGCTGTTGCCCTGAAGCCTCTTTGCAATCTTGCAGAACTCTATCGAGTCACGGGGCGGTTTAGGGAGGCAGAAGCAATTTACGCAAAAGCTTGGAACGTTATGAGGAAAACCGCGATTGATTCCGATGCGGCTGTGAATTTTTTGTGTGATGTCGGACGACTTTATGTTTCTGCTGGGCGAAATGATGACGCTGAATACTGCTTGCGGCGTGCCCTTGAGCTCGGTAAGCGGGGGGAATATGATTTTTTGACCATCCAACTTAAGGTTCTGTTGGCACAAGTTTATTGTAAAACTAGCAAGTATGAGAAAGCCAAGAAGATGCTGATCGAGGCGAACGAGTCACAGTTTCGATGGTTGGATTGGAGTGAATTATACCTTCGATGTGATGAGCCAAAGAAAGCCATCGAGACCCTCAAAAGGGGCCTCAATGAGAATGCTCTGATTGCAGTCAACGAATGGAACAAAATTGCTGCCGCTCAGGTTGTTTGGGCAGAGGCATTGATGCGACTGGGACAGAAAGAGGAAAGCAAGAAACTTTTCGACCGGGCGATCCAGAACTATGAACGCGCCTATGGTCCGACTCACTATCTCGTCGCTGCTACACTTGAACGATACTGCACGCTGTTCCCTGAAGGCGCAGACGATCGGAAAGAACTCGCAAAAACAATAAACGAATCGAACAGAGCGAAGCAACCACTCGGCCTGAAAAGCGCTTTCAAAAAGATCCCATAAGCCCTTGCTCTACATTTTCTGAAGATCGAGTTGTTGGATTGATAGCCATGAATGCCCTCCCGCCGAACGTGCCGTCGGGTACTCCGTGAGTGGGTTGGGTTCTTATTCTTTCTCGCTGGGTCAAAGCGTCATTGGCCAGCAGTCGGCAATTGACCAGACCAGCGACTCCACATCTCTTCGGGTTGGGGTTGCGGCTGGTGTTCCGGCGGGTCGGACGGTTCCAGAGCGGACTCGAAGAGTTCAAACTCGATCACTTCACCCCAATCGTAGATATGACGAATGCGGTAGATCTGTTCGCCGCCTGAGCCCAGTGGACCACGAAGTTCTATCACTTGGGCGTGCGAGCGGATAGGATACGTTGGGTATGTCACCCAATCGCCCACCTTAAACTTCGTTGGTGCCGCTTTCGATTTCCCCACGATAGTTCTCCTGTCACTTCTTCACATTCAACTGCTGAGCCTCTTTCCAGATCTCGCCATACGCTTCCTTGTCGAATGGTGGGCAGCCGGTGGGGAATTGGCCCATCGGGTGCTGCTTCGTGCGCATGAGAGCGGTGCAGTAACTGAACGTGCGGCAAACACGCTTGCGGTCGAGCTTGCCCTGGTCGAGTAATTGCCGCACCCAGTCCGGTTGCGCGAGCGTTGCACGCCCCACGCCGACGATATTGACGCGCCCGTCGCGGACATTTGCCGCCGCCACTTGCGGCAAGAACTCTTGCAGGTAGCTGTAGCCCGTACCGACCAGAGCCAGGTCTGGAAATGCCCGCTGAATCACCTCCGTGGCGCGGAAGTGCCGGTCCACGCCGACGAGCGGATGCTCCGGCGACTCGTAGCCATCGAGCGGCGGATACTCGAACGGCCGGCCGTAATGCGGCTGTGCATACGGGTTACCCATCGTCGCGTTCACGAGCGTGACGCCGAGCGAGCGCATCTCCGCGATCCACTTCAGTGGTTCCGTGAGATCGACTGCGAACGGATCACTCTCGGACATTCCCCAGCCATTCGCCAGCGGAATCAAATGCGCGTCCGGCACGCCATCACCATTCGTACCCTTGTGGAAAGGAATGCCGTCATAGATGTTCATTCGCGTGGCGATGACGATGTGCCCCGGCACCGCGGCCCGAACCGCCTGAATCGCTTCACGGGCGAACCGCGTGCGGTTCTCGTAACTGCCGCCATACGGTCCAGGTCGGTTTCTGGCTCCGAGTAACTCGTTCAGCAGGTAGCGATGGCACTGCTTCACATCAATGAAATCGAAACCAACTTCCACCGCAAGCTTCGCAGCAATCACATAGTCATCGACCAACCGCTTCAGCTCGTCGTCTGAAATGAGCGGATAGTCCGGGGTCACTTTTTCGCCGGTCGATTTGTTGGCGACCGTGCGCGGGTCGAGAATCGGGTCGTGCGTGGCAATGACGGGCCGGGGGTGGCTGTAGCGGCCGGAGTGCGTCAGTTGCAGGCCGAAGAGTACGTCGGAATCGTCGCCGTTTGCGGCGCGATGTGCCTGGCGGCAATCGGTCACGATGCGGGCGAAGGCGCTCTTCGTTGATTCGTTCAGCGTGATTTGCCGTGGAGTGGCACGCGATTCTTGCGTGACAGCACACGCTTCACCCCAGATGAGTTTCGCGCCGCCCGCCCCGAAACGAACATAGCGGCGAAAAGTGAGCTCGCCCGGCGAGCCATCGAGTTCGCCGTCGCAACCCTCCATCGGGTGAATACACCAGCGGTTGCCAACGGTCCGTGAACCAATGGCAAGGGGCTGAAATAGCGGAGCGAGATCGTTAGAGAATCGCAGATCGATGCCGAGCCTGGCGTTCTCAGCTTCGAGTTCGGCGGTCGATTTGTATTTGAAGAACTTCGACATGGATGACTCCTGGGCGAACCCTGCCCGCAAGGGCAGTGGGTCAGACACACCCGCTGTCCTTGCGGGCAGGGTTCGCCAAACCAACCGGCTCACGTTCGCCATTCGGTGGTTCGCGGAACAGCAGTATGAACACGATCATCGCCAGCGCGTAGCCAGCCAGAGGCACGAACCAGACGCCACGCCAGTCGGTGGCGTCTCCGATGCGGCACAGTTCGACCGTGTTGCCTGCCAAGAAGTTGCCCGCCAGCACGGCCGGTCCGCTGCCGACGAACGTGACCAATGATTGCGCCCCGGCCCGCAGGTGTTGCGGCGCTTCACGATCCACGAAGTAAGCACCCAACATGCCGTAGAATGCGTAGCCCCATCCGTGCATCGGTAAGGCAATCGCGACGATACCCGGCACGTTCGCGGTGAAGAGCAGGGCGTTCCGCAGTACAAGTCCACCCAGGCCCAGCAGCATCATTTGCTTGAGGCTGAGTCTGCGGATGAGCCACGGCGTTGCGGCCATGCATGCGATCTCGCACCACTGCGCCAGCGTCATCACAACTTCCGGCGCCAGCCTACCCCAATTCCCCAAATCGACCTGTACGCCGAGATACTTCAAATACGGCGAAACGAACAGACTGTAAAACTGGTTCATCGTGTTGCACAAGAACAGCACACCGGCGAAGACAACGAACGACCGGTCGCGGAGCATCTTCACCGCCGGCAGGCCGATAACCTCGCTGATGGGCCTGCCATAGCCCTTCGGTGGCGTGTGCGGTAACGCCAGCGCGAACACAGCGAGCACTGCGGACGTGGCCGCCGAGACGTAGAGCGGTTGCGGCGAGATCGGATTCAGTCCCCAGCCGACAACTACCCCCGCAACAATCCACCCGAACGTGCCGACCAGCCGAACATACCAGAAGACGCCATCGCCGCTGGCCAGATTGCGGAAGCTGATGACCGTGCTCAGCGTGAGTGTGATTTGCGTGCCGATCGCGTATCCGAGCATCAGCCCAAACAGCGGAACAACGCCGTCCGCGGGGTCAGCCCCCGCGCCGTTGTGGGTGTGGCACCAGCGCCCGGCGACCGCCATCAACGCGGCCATCACCGCGTGCATGGCGGCAATGACCTTCTCGACCGCGAACCAGCGATCGGCCAAGAGACCAACGACCACGGGTGCGATAATGGCACCGATGGCAAAGGTTGCATAGATGAAGCCGACCTGTCGGGGCGAAAATCCCAATCCACCTTCGGCCGGCAGCGTCTGAAGGTACCGGGTTAGCGGCACAATTGTTGCGCTCAGTCCGAAATACTGGAGGAACATCATTGCCGCGAGCCGTCCCGGCACCGAACCGAGCATCTCCTCTCCTTACTGCGCGACCATAACTCTTGCGGTGTTGTATCAATCGCGCGCTCGAGGCGAGAGTTGTGTTGAAATCCTCGGGTCGGTTGTCGCGGGGTTTCGCTTTTTCAAGCAGTTTCTCTGCCAGTGGGATAAATGAAAACCCGCCAGGGCGTGTTCTCATTTGAGAGTGACAACCTCAACCGAGGATCTCAAAACAGCCAAGGCGGAGTGCCTCATCCGCGCATCCCGACGAAAGCGAGATCTTCCATTGCTCGCTACACAGTGGGCGTTACAATCACTCCGTTCAAAGTGTCTGAGATGTATAACGATCCAATATTCACACATGAGGTGATTGAAAAAGAATTATGAATAACGGACCCGCAGCGGGACCCGCCGCTGGATTAGTATGCTGCTTTTTCATTTTTGGTTTTGCGATTGCTCTGTTTTTCTCCGCGGCGATTCTCATGGTGGCTGTCGGAATTGCGAACAAGTGCCTGCCGCAATCCGCCGGCCGGGAGGATCCTGATGACTACCGAGGTGATTGGAATTCGTATGAACGGCTGCAGCGCCGAATCGGCGGCCCTGCGATTCCGTCACCCACCTTCGGTTGGGCGATGATCATCGTTTTCGTGACCCTGATCATTCAGTTCGGTGTGGGTTTCGCAATGGGGATTGCCGCCGGCGCCGGCGCGGGGGGCAAAATGCCCAACCAACAAGCCATGCTCACCCTGCAATGTTTCAGTATGATCGTGGGCTTCTTTGTCGGCGTGGGGCTGCGTGGGACGATGCTGCCCACCTCGCTTGGTCGAGCCTTTTTGGTCTCGCTGTTCGAAGGCCTGATCTGGTTTGCGATCACCGTCGCCATCGTTGTGGCTCTGCTTGCGGCCGGTGTTGCAATGCCTGCTCTGAAATGAATGCCCTGACCCACTGCTGAAGGCTAACTCCGGCTCGCTCGCAAGGCGGAGTGCCGTCATCCGCGCATCCGGACGAAAGCCGGATATTCCATTGCTCACTACACCGTGGGCGTTACAATCACCCCATTCAATGTGCCTGAAACGCACGTACACCCAGGATTCGCCCACGCGCGACCGGAAGAGAACATGAATAATGGAGCCGCCCTTGGACTTGGTTGCATCATAATCATTGTTGCTATTCTGATTGGTCTGTGCATCGCCGCACTGATCCTTATGGCGGCCGTCTGGATCGCGAACAAATGCCTATCGCAACCCGCCAGTCGACATTACATCGACGATTACGATGACTACGAAGATGACTGGGAGTACGAGCGGCCGCGTCGTCGGCGACGGGGTGGTGGCGCCGCGATTCCGCCACCGAATTTCGGTTGGGCGGTGCTCATCGTTTTCGTGACTGCGATCGTTCAGTTCGGCGTGGCCTTCGCAATGGGGTTCGTGGCCGGCATGGGGGGGGCAGCCGGCAACCAACAAGCCATGCTCGGTCTGCAATGTTGCAGCTACATCGTGGGCTTCTTTATCATGGCGGGGATGTGTAGCGCGATGCTTCCAACTACGTTTGCTCGAGCCTGCCTGGTGGCGCTGTTCGACTATCTGATCTCGCTCGCTCTCGCCATCATTATCGCCGTGCCAATCATCCTTCTCGTGGGCCTTAAGAATTTTCGATAAGCTTTCATTCGCTGCTGAAGACGAACTCTGACACGGCTGTCGGGTCAGTGGCCGTTTCCCGTCCAGGAGAGCCCCGTGAAGAATGGCACTGACACCACGCAGGTCGAGTGGTTCTTCATGTTGGTCGGGATTGCGTTCTCGATCCTCCTCCTGTCTGCACTTCTCCAGGTGGCGGTTTGGGTGGCAAACAAACTGATCGGGTCCGGTCACGGCGAACGCGGGAACGGGGTCATCCCCGCTCCCGGCGTGCGCGAGGCAATGTTGATCTCGCTGACCGCGATGGCGATTCAGTTCGTCCTGAATGTTCTCGTCGCGTTTTTACTCGGCATGACATCGAAGGATGCCACGAAGCAACTTCAGGAAGAGCCCTCTGTCGGGTTGACCTACGGCGTGTTGACACTCCTCACGGGGTTTGTCGCCTGGTGCCTCATTCTCACGCACACGCTGCCGACCTCCTTCAACCGGGCCGCGTTCGTCGCGCTGATGCTCCATCTGATCGTCGTCCTGCTTGTCGCCGTGTTGGTCGTGCCCATCGTTGCGGTGTCTGTGCTGGCAAGTTAAGTTCACTCATACATGACCCCGCTGGGAGTGGCCCATTTCGATGGACATCGCGGCGGCCTGCGGGGTAGGTGCCGCTTGCCGAGCGGCACGGTTGTCCAGTTCCCGAAACGTCACTTCTGTGCAATCGCCGTGCAGAGAGAACGCAGGAGAAGCCGTTGAGTCGTTGCCAGTGGGTAACTGCGCCGCTCGGCAAGCGGCACCTACTGGCCTGCTCGGAAGTCTGCTCGCTGGGTTTACTCACAATGCCACACTCCCAGTCGGGACTGGTGCGTGAGCAGGTGGCGGGCACTCACCAACGACACGCCGGAGAGCAAGTCCGGGTTGGAGGCAGAGGACGGTGAACAGAGAATGGACAGCGGAGAACAAACCAGTTTGTGTCGGTCTCGCTGGCTTCTGTCCCCTGTCTCTTCTTCGTATTGGCACGCGGCGTGCTTTATCTATTTACGGCATGGCAACCCCGACGGTGTCAGCGGGATACCGTCGGAGGCTTGGGCGGAACGAGCCGTTGGGGGCGGTCCCCAACGGCTCGTTTCTTTTCTTTACCCCTTCAAACGCCGCTTCTTCACCTCTTCGCGTCTCTTCCCCTGTTTTCGGATCTTTTGCAGGTTGGCTGTTCAACGCGCACCTTGATCGCTCAACGGTCACTGTTTGCGTGAATCGGGCCGTGTCTGCGAGCGAGCGAGAAATTTTTTTGAGATGTTTTGGATCGTTGAGGGCACTGAAAATGGAATCGCGGGCGGCTCAAAAAGCTGCCCGCGAGTGCAAGAGCTTACATTTCTGTCACATCACGGCGGCATTGGCCAACTGGGCCAACGCTCGGCACGCGGCGCAGTTGCATTGATGCAGGGTTGGGTTGGAAGAAGCCGTGAAAGTGGTATTCCCAGTGGTCGAGGTCGAACTGGGCGTCAGTGGATCGGTGCTGTTCGAGTTTGATGTCGGATCGTTGCTGTTCGAATTCGAATTGTTCGAGTTCGAACTGTTCGAATCAGATGACGGCGGCGGCGACGTGTGCAGACCGGCGTAGATTCCATCAACGGCCTTCGTCAGGAGCGGGTCGATGGTCGGCGCGTTGCCGCCAGCGGCGAGCGCCTGGCCGTAGTTGAAGACGCGCGCAGCCGGGTTGTTGGGGTCGGCACTGACGACCACCAAATCCGCCAAGCCATAGCCCTCCAGAGGACGCATGACCAACCGGGCGCCGTAGGGATCGGTCGGAGAGAAGGCGTAGAAACTGATGACCGGCGCGATGCCGCCGGGCCCACCGTCGGCAGCCATCATTGCACCCGACCAGACCTTCACGTGCGCAGGTCCGGAACCGTCGATCGTGACCGCCAGATCGCCAAAACCATCGCCGGTCATATCTCCAACAGCCGCGTTGATAGGAGCCCAGACGCCGGGGAATGGGTTGAAGTCGGGATAGAGACGTTTCGCGATCCCCTGCGAGAGAGATTTCCCGTCGTACATCGCGACCCGGCCTTCTGCGTCACCGCCGGTGGTTACGATCAGATCCGCGAAGCCATCGCCGTTGAGGTCGCCGATCGCCACACGGGCGCCGCCGAGATAATTCGGATTGTCGAAGGCGAAGAAGCTGGCCACAAGGACCAACTGACCGTCGATCACGCGGAACGTTTCGATGTGCGGTCCGGCCCCCGCGTCGGCGGACACCGCCAGTTCGTCCTTGCCAGTGCCGTCGATGTCCCCCACGGCCACGAACAGTCCGCCACGGAAGCCGGGGAAGATCACGGTTTGCGGAACCAGGACACTGCCATCGCGGCCACTGATGATTTCGACAACGGCCTGCGGGCCAGACCCAATGGTGAGCGCGTAGTCCTGCACGCCATCGCCGGTGAAGTCGCCGGCAGCGATGCGGATCACTCCGTGATAACCCGCGAATGGAGTGATCTGCTGACCGGTGTTGGACAGCACCCCATTCACTACGGAGTACATATACACCGTGCCATCTGTACCGCCGGTGAACGCGACCGACTGGATGTTGGTCAGATTAATGTTGTTCGAAGGCGGCGGGGGAGGGCTGGCGGGTGGGGAAGCGAGCGTCGGAGTAGATGCGTTCCAGCCCAGGTCTTCCAGAGCGGCGGCATCGAGCGTCGTCCAGTAGACCCGTTGGCCGTAGTTGAGGACCGGGTCCATCACCGCTTGTTGCCCATTGATGGTCACGCCATTGGCCCAGTGGGCTGTCGAGACCGGTACAGGCCCGCCGTAGACGGTTTCCGCGTGCGCACCAACAAAGGAACTCCCGCTCAGAAGGTTGTTCCACTGCGTCGAGGTACCGATACCCAGAACGTGGCCGAGTTCGTGTTCCGCTACGGAGTAGAAGTCGAGTTGGCTGGAAGTCAGCCCGCTGGTCGAGGTGCCGAAATACCAGTTCCGCGAGGTATCGAACGCGATGCTGCCGGTCGATGGGGCGAACCCGCCCCAGTTGCGATTCTCAACGTTGCTGATCCACGACTGCGAACCGGAGATGCTGTAGCCGCCGAAGCCACCCACGCCGGCCTCGCCATTGGCCGACAGCGAACGAGCGCCGACGAAAACCGTGATGGTGTTGGCCGCAACGCTCAGGTTGGGCACCGACACCTGCGCCCCAGTGGAAGGGTCGAAGAACGTCGCTGACCAGGTATTGCTGCCAGACGGAGTGATGGCCGCCAAGTTGGCCGTGAGAGTATTGCCGATATCGGTCGCCGCCTGCTGCATCACCGCGCGGGCGGCAGGGTTGTTGAAGAAGCCGGAGGTATCGTAGGAGTAGTCGAGCTGAATCGTGATCGCGGGTACTTCTCGCGCTTCGAGCGTTTCCAGATAGAGGACGGAGCGTTGAGGCCGGGTTGCAACGAACTTTTCCGTAGCGCGGCGAGCCCAGCGGCGAGTCAACCAATTCAACATGGAAAGATACCTGACGTTCGGGTGTAGCCTGGTTGGGCTTCCTGCCGCCCTGTGGGTTCCGTTCCGAAGCAATCCATGACGCCTGGGACCATGCGGCTGCTACCGGCGCGAATGGACACGAGGTCCGCGCCGAAACAGTTTGGTTCCGCGTAAAGGAGTGAGACCGCCGGGCAAGCGGTAGCAGTTACCCCGGCAATGGCGTCGAGTTCGCCGGGTCGGAGCTCGCACGGACCCCGAGTGCGAATCGGGTCACGTGGAGTGGTCCGGAGGTGGCCGAAGGGGGGTCGGGCGACAGGTCGAGGGGACCAGGCGGTGACCAATCTCGGCTGGTGCCTTGCTGGCACCCGCTCACCGGTTGATCGGGGAGGGCCGATCGCGTCGCGGTGTGCGTTTCAGATAAAAGTTCCTAGGACGTGTTTTCTGTGCGAGTCAACTCTGCTCGCAGCAATGATTCTTCCGATTTGGCCGGTTATAAGTGCCACACGAAAATCTTTGTCCCCCACGCGCCCAGAATTGAGGCGAGACAACGAAGAGTGTCAACTCGCGCTAACATGCTCCTGCGCCCGGCGCGAATCAACTATTCGCGAAACTCACTGTAGTCGGACAAAAAAGCACAGTCGGCGTAATCGTCCCAACCGGAATTGTCCGCGCAGGTTCTCACTTGTCGAAGGCGAGTCTTATTCGTGGGCACCGAAGAGTCGTCAGCAGATCGGGCTCGGACCTCACACCCATTGGCGAAGCGGCCGTGAAGGACGGTTCGAGCGTAACTGATCGACATCAAATTGGATCAGCGAGCTGAAAGATCTGATATCCGTTGGTTCTCCGTTGAAACCTTGGTTGAGACAATCTCAACCTTGGGAAATTCCTCTCAAAGAACCAACCCCAACGACAACCGACCAAGGTTTCAACAGAGCAATCCAGCCGGATCGTGGTGTGATCGAGCCGAAAAAGCCGTAACGCCTCTTCTTCACATCTTCTCCCCACACCGATTCCCATTGGCGGACTCGTCGGTATACTAAATCTCTCGATTTCGAGATAACCCACCGCCCTTGCGGGCGGGGTTCTCTCTCTCCTTTCAACCAGGCAACGCGATGGCCGAACCGAACACGACCGCGAACGGGATCTCCCCCACCACTCCAATGAGCGGCGCCGATATTCTCGTTCACGCTCTTATCCGTCACGGCGTCGATACGGTATTCGCCTATCCCGGCGGCGCGAGCATGCCCATCCACCAGGCGCTCACGCGCGTTGCCGGTAAACTCCGCACCATCCTTCCTCGCCACGAACAGGGTGGCGGGTTCATGGCCCACGGCTATTCCCGCACAACCGGCAAAGCCAGCGTTTGCGTTTCCACCAGCGGTCCCGGCGCCACCAACTTCGTGACCTGCATCGCCGACGCCAAGATGGACTCCATCCCTCTCATCGCCATCACGGGGCAGGTGGGGACGAACGTGCTCGGTAACGATGCGTTCCAGGAAACGCCGATGGTGGAGATCTGCCGCGGCATCACCAAGCATCACTACCTGCTCACGCGCACCGAAGACATCACCCGCGTGGTGAAGGAAGCGTTCCACATCGCCACCACCGGCCGCCCCGGTCCGGTTCTCATCGACATTTGCAAGGATGTGCAAGTCAAGCCGGTCGTACCGAACTGGGATGCGCCGATGGATCTGCCCGGCTACCGCCCGGTGCGCAAGCCCACGCGGAGCGAACTCGAGCCGGTGGTCGCGGCGATTCGCGCAAGCAAGAAACCGTTCATCTACGCCGGTGGCGGCGTCACGCACAGCGGCGCTGCCGCGGAACTCAAAGAGTTCGCCGAACTGATCGGCGCGCCGGTCGGCCTCACAGTTCACGGTCTGGGGAATTTCCCGGCTGATCACTACCTCTGCCTGCACATGCTCGGGATGCACGGCACCGTGTATTCGAACTACGCGATCAACGACGCCGACCTCCTGCTCGCGTTTGGCGTGCGGTTCGACGATCGTGTGACCGGCAAACTCACGGAGTTCGCCAAGCACGGCAAGATTGTTCACATCGACATCGATAAGAGCGAGATTCACAAGAACAAGTTCGCCCACGTGCCGGTTCACGGCGATCTGAAACAGGCGCTCGTGGAACTCAATGCGATGCTCAAGGAAGACTGCAACGCCGATCTTGTCGCGGGCGGGCGTTACCCGGATTGGTGGCGGCAAATCGACCAGTGGCGCGAAAGCGAACCGCTCAAGTTCACCGAACCGGAACACGCCATCATCCCGCAATACGCCATCCGCCGGTTGTGGGAGATTCTCCGCGACCGCAAGCAACTCGATAACACGATCATCACCACGGGTGTGGGCCAGCACCAGATGTGGGCGGCGCAGTTCTTCCACTTCAACAAGCCGCGGAAATGGATCACCAGCGGCGGGCTGGGCACGATGGGCTTCGGTCTACCGGCCGCGCTGGGAGCGAAGGTGGCGTTCCCGGATAACCTCGTGATCGACATCGATGGCGACGGCAGCTTCCTGATGAACGTGCAGGAACTCGCCACGGCCTACGCGGAGAAGATTCCGGCGAAGGTGCTGCTCCTGAACAACCAGCACCTCGGCATGGTGGTGCAGTGGGAAGACCGTTTCTTCGGCAGCAACCGCGGCCACACGTACCTCGGTGCTGGCGAAGATCATCCGCCGTACCCGGACTTCGTGAAAATCGCCGAGGGTTTTGGCGTGAAGGCACGCAGCATCGCGGACAAGGCCGATCTGGATGCCGCGCTGGTCGAGATGATCGAAAGCGCGGGGCCGTTCGTCCTCAACGTCCATGTCCCGCACCAGGAACACGTGCTGCCGATGATACCTGCCGGCGCAACGGTGAAGGACATCATCAAGGCGTAATCGCCCGCTATCTCAGCGAAACGAGGGTGAGAACGTGCAGAACGGAGCCCGGTCGCGTGCGGCCGGGCTTTCTTTGTTTCCTCAATCCGAACGGGCGTATACACTCCACTGCGGCCACCCGATGACGCGGTGAGCTGGAATGGGGTGTCTGTTGGATAGTGAGCGGGGACTCTCCTGCTTGAGAAAGCTGGCTTTTGTGGTTCAAGTTTGGAAAAGTGGTGTCTTCTTAATAGCGGAAGGGGCATAGGATTGATGTTCTGATAAGAACGGGAAACATCAGAACACAACCCCGCACCCAAAACTCCCCGTCCACGACTCAGCACACCCAGCGGGATGATCCAATTCTTTCGCCTTCTTTCGTCTCTGGAGAGGCTCATGCCGATCCGTCTTGTGTGTCCATCGTGCTCCGCGGCGCTGTTAGTCAGGGACGAGTTTGCCGGGCGTGCGGTCAAGTGCCCCAAGTGTGGGGGAGTCATTCCGGCGGCGCAACCGGTGGTCCCGCCCGTCGCTCCTCCAGCGGCGGTTTCCCCACCGCCTGCTCCCGAACCCCAACAGGAGAAGCCAGAGGTCGAAGAACCGAATGAACCAGCCAAACCTGCCCAAGACGGCTCGAAGATCGTCGGCAGGCCCGTCGCCCGAGCGATGAAAGTCGACGATGAAGACGATCGCCCGCGCCGCAAGAGAGGCGAGGACCAAGATCGCGGCTCGAAAAGCGGGGGAGAAGACACCGGAGATCGCGAATCGAAGAACAGGCCGAGCGAAAAAGCCAATCGCCGGGAAGACGAAGAGGACGATGAAGAGCGGCCCACCAGGAGTCGCAAACGCCGGGACGAAGATGATGACCGTTCGGCGCCGGGGAAGAAGAAGGGCGGCGGGGGAGTGGTGATTATCGCCGCCGTTTGTGGCGTGCTTTTGCTCTGCTGCAGCGGGGCTGGCTACGCGATCTATTACCTGGTGTATTCCGTAAAGAAAGGGGCGGAGGAATTCGTCGAGAACCTCACACCCAAGAACGACAAAGTAACGTCCGCGAATTTCCAGAAACTGAAGTTGTTGATGACGCGTGCGGAAGTGGAGGCACTTCTCGGCCCCGGCAAACCGACCACGAGTTCGGAGATCCAGTTAGTGTTCGCGGGTCAACCCCCCACCAACCAGATGTACCTCAACGTCTGGCAGCGGAAAGTTGATCAGGGAGAGGTTCTGATCTGGCGGAACAGAGAGGATTGCCTGCTCGTTGCGTTTCACGCAAAATCGGCTGGCAGACTTCAACTGAAGGCGTTCCTACCCAAGAGTGGTGCTGCGGAGTTCTCCGGGATGGGAGACGACGAACAGTTCGCGCGGATGGTCCAGGAGTCGCCGCCGAACGGAAAACCCATCGACGCACCCGTTGGACAACCGAACAAGCCGCCAGCCGATGGAGTGAAAGAGGAAGTTCCCCCGCCCGGTCCGCTCACGGAAGTGACTGCGGAGGAACTCGCTCAGGCATTCAAAGATAACGAAAGGGCAGCGAATACCAAATACAAAGATCAGTGGCTGCTCGTTGAGGGGAAGGTACTCGACGTGACGAGTGGCCCGCCGGACCCACTCACCAAGGCAGACACTGCGATGGTGAAGCTCGTCGGCGTCAAGCTTCCCCGGAATCGCGGCGACCTTGCTGTGTGGGGCTACCTCCGCGTCGATGCGTCGGGGACGGGGTGGCGATTGACTCGCGGTCAGATGGTCAAGTTGAAGGGCAAGTGTACCGGCGGAGGTCTACTCCAAACGTACATTGGTCTCAAGCATTGCCGCATCGAATCCTTCGGCCCCGATCCGACATTGACAGCAACCGCGGCGGGAATCATCGTGGAGTTTAACCAAAACGCCGGCGACGCCAACACAAAGTACAGAGACAAGGAAGTGACCATCACCAACGCTTTGCTCGAAAGCGTCTCCGGCGATCTCGCGATTTTCACCGCGCCCTCAAAGAAGGGGGCTACAATCAAACTCCAGGTGCGTTTCACAGGTACCCCCGTAAAAACACTCAGTGAACTGATACCCGGAAAGAGCCGTATCACGTTCAAAGCTCGCTGCGGCGGCCTCTTCGGTGATAAAATCGCCAACTACGACGCCTACCTTGTTCCTTAACGCCTTCATTCGCCCACTCAAATAAGGGTGGATTTCCCCCTGTCATTAGGTTTACTGCCATGCCCGTTCGCATCGTGTGTCCGTCGTGTTCTGCCGCGTTGTCGGTCAAGGATGAACTGGCAGGGCGTGCTCTGAAATGTCCTAAATGCGGCGGGGTCATTCCCGCATCGCAAACAGCCACTCCCAATGCCGCTCCTCCACCCTCACCGTCCAAGTCGGCGCCGGCATTGCAAAAGCCGGCGTTTGAGGAAGTGAGCGAGCCGACCAAGCCCGCCAAGACGGGTTCGAAGGTCACGGGTCAGCCGGCTCCGCGCGTCAAGAAAGACGATGACGAGGAGGAAGAAGACCGACCGCGCCGCAAAAAGCGTGACGAGGACGAAGAAGACGAGGATCGTCCACGCCGCAAGAAACGCGATGAGGACGATGACGATCGCATCGCAAAAAGCAAGAAGCGTGACGACGATGACGAGGAGGAAGACCGGCCGCGCCGCAAGAAACGCGATGAGGACGAAGAAGACGAAGATCGTCCACGCCGCAAGAAACGCGACGAGGACGAAGAGGACGAGGAAGGCGGCGCCAAAGGCAGGAAGGGTCAAGAAGACGAGGAGGGGGATGAAGAGCGGCCCACAAAGAAGCGCAAGAAACAGGACGATGAGGACGAAGACGAAGATGAGGACGATGATGACCGCCCCCGCGGAAAGAAGAAGAAGCAGAAGGGGGGCAGCAAGATGGGGCTGATTATAGGCGGCATTGCCGGGGTTCTGCTTCTTTGCTGCGGTGGGGGTGGGCTGGCCGGCTACTTCCTTTTCTGGGGCAGTTCGAATAACGAGGGGAAAATCGTTGGGAAGTGGAAGATCATCAGCGGCCCTGGGATGGACGCGAAGCAGATGGAATCCCTCGGAATGAGCATGATCATGGAGTTCAAGGATGATGGCACGGTCGCCATGTTTCCTCAGTTCAGCGATCCCAAGATGCAAAAAATGGTGGAAGCCAGCGGAGAAAAGACGTCGTTCAGCTGGAAGTACAAGCTCGGCTCGGGTGACGCCGTCGAATTCTACGATTTCCCCAAGGAACTCAAGGGCAAAAAGGGCGGCGACGGCCCTTTCGGCAGCAAAGAGCGGGCGAAGGGGAATATCAAGATCGATGGCGACAACATGACAATTAACGATGAGGAGACGATGAAGACCACACCGCTCAAGCTGACAAAGGTGAAGTGACTTCGTTGGCCTACATGATCTCAACGCGCGGGTACTCGCGTCTCCAGCGAGTGCCCGCCTCTCATCGCCCAAATCCCTCTTTATTCGCCGATTATCATTGCTGGATGGAGTGCGATTATGCCCATTCGCATCGTGTGTCCGTCGTGTTCCGCAGCGCTATCGATCAAGGATGAACTGGCTGGGCGTGCTCTGAAATGCCCCAAGTGCGGCGAGGTCATCCCTGCATCGCAATCGCCCCCATCCACTCAATCCGCGCCGACACCAAGCCCCCAGAAATCGCCGTTTGAAGAATTGGACGAACCGGCCAAGCCCGCCAAGACGGGTTCGAAAGTCACGGGTCAGCCGGCCGCGCGCGCAAAGAAAGTCGACGAGGACGAAGAAGAACGCCCCACAAAGAAACGCAAGAAGCGAGACGAGGATGAGGATGAGGATGATCGACCCGCACGTGGAAAGAAGAGAGGGAGCAATGACGCCGCCACGGCTGCGGCTGTAGCCGCCGGTGGGGGAGGGATGATGCTCGCGTTGGTTGGCGGCGGCTTACTGGTGTGCTGTTTGGGTGTGGGTGGAGTTGGCTACTACATCTACACTCGGGTCACGAAGGGGATGGAGGAGGTCCGCAAGGAACTCGAAAAGGTCGATAAGCAGAATCCCCCGGCGAATACCAGTCCAGCAATCGAGGTGAAGGCCGAAGACATTGCGAAGGCATACAAGGACGACAAAGTCGCGACCGATAATAAGTACAAGGGCAAGAACGTTCTCGTCGAGGGCAAACTGGAAGACATCGACTTCATGCCCTTCGGGGATGTATACGCTCGCCTGCAGGGCGCTTCCGGTAACCAAGTTCGTTGCGTCGTGGTCAAGAAGGACGTCAACAAGTTACTCGATACTTCGCGCGGTCAGACCCTCAAACTGAAGGGTAAGTGCGATGGGCTCAATGCCATCTTCGTGGACGTGCTGGACGCGACGATCGAGAACGTGGGCAGCGACCCCGGGCAGAAGGTGACCGCGGCCGGATTGCTCAACGAGTATGAACGCAACTCCATGGCAACCAACGAAAAATACAACGATAAAGCGATTATTATTTCCAGCGCCGTTGTGGATAGCAAGGAGGGGGAAGCGACGCTCATCGTCCGAGGGATAAAGCAGGCTGGTACGACCAAGATCAAAATCACACTGCCCGTTAGTTCTCGCGAGCAGATTGCCAATTTGAAGCCGGGTGACCTCGTCAAGACAATCAGGGGCGAGTATGCCGGTTCATCCGGTGGCTTCATCATCATCAACCGTGCGTGGATCGTGCCGTAGGAGAGTGAGCGGATTAACGTACCTCGCTCGTCCCTAACTGGCAGTGCTGAAAAGGGAGAACCGATGCCCGTTCGTATCGTGTGTCCGTCGTGTTCCGCAGCGCTATCGGTCAGGGACGATCTTGCCGGCCGAACGTTCAGGTGCCCCAAGTGTGGAGGCGTCATCCCCGCGTCGCAATCGCTTGAGGAACCGGACGAACCGGCCAGGGCCGCCAAGACGGGTTCGAAGGTCACGGGTCAGCCGGTCCAGCGTGCCAAGAAAGTTGAAGAGGACGAAGAAGGCGAACAGCCCAAAAAGAGCCGCAAGAAGCGAGACGAGGATGAAGAGGACGACCGTGGAAAAAAGAAGAAAGGTGGTGGGGGAGGGATGATTCTCGCGATCATCGGTGGCATTCTGTTGGTATGCTGTGGCGGAACCGGGCTGACCGGCTACTTCGTCTACAACTTCCTCGCGAAGAAGGCGGAGGAAGTCCGCAAGGATTTCACCGACAAGGTCGATAAGCAGAATCCTCCAGCCAACACTGGGCCGGCTCTCGAGGTGAAGGCTGAAACGTTGGCGAAGGAATACAAGGACAAGCCAGCCGCGGCCGATAGCAACTACAAGGGCAAGACCGTTCTCGTCGAGGGGAAACTGCAAGACATTACCTTCACGTTTATCGGAGAGGTATACGCGATACTGGAGGGTATCCCGGACGAGTCGGGGAAGGGTCTCGGCACATCCATCCGCTGCGTCATGGCCAAGAAGGACGTGAACAAATTACTCGACACTTCGCGTGGTCAGACCCTCAAACTGCAGGGTAAGTGCGATGGGCTTAATAACAAGTTCGTGAACCTTCTGGACACCACCCTGGTAGCGGCTGGCAGGGATCTGGCGCCGAAAGTGACCGCCACCAAGGTGATCGACGAGTATGGACTCGACCCCATGTCCACCAACGAGAAATACCGAGATAGACCGATTACCATCACCGAGGCGGTTGTGGATAGCAAACAGGGAGAGACGACTCTCTTTGTTCGCGGCGTGAACCAGACCGGTGCAGCCAAGATCAAGGTGACGCTCCTACCCGATATCGGCTTGCCTGTCGCCAGACTGAGGCCTGGCGACACGGTCAAGGTCATCAAGGGTGAATACTTGACCTCCAGTGGCGACATCATCTCCATCGACCGCGGCTGGATTCTGCCTTAGCTCGACTTGTGCCATTTTGGAGCGGCCATCCGTGGGGTTAGCATGAGGGTAGGAAAGAACCTCCTGCTTCTCGCCCACGGACGGCCACCATGATTCTACCACCCGAAGCCAACCCGTTGGTCGCGGCATTTGTCCCCATCTTCACTCACCCAACCTCTCA